>Ga0255336_100694_pt1 | contig 41670 bp, 39 predicted proteins | sample MeOH1_35cm_T3_17_FD_189102 | JGI IMG/M metagenome (GOLD analysis project Ga0255336, IMG submission 189102) | Sandy soil microbial communities from University of British Columbia, Vancouver, Canada - MeOH1_35cm_T3_179 | ecosystem: Engineered > Artificial ecosystem > Sand microcosm > Unclassified ...
AAAAGAGACTGCTTCGGAAGATAAAGGCATAGGCTGCCTTGCGTATGGCCCGGCGTATGCAAAACGGTCCCCTGCAGCCCAGTGATGGAGATGATCTGACCATCGTTAAGAGGAGCGTCCGGAGGAGCGACTTCAGGAGTCGGCATCCTGAGCCAGGAGGCCTGAACATCCATCATCTTTACCAGGGGAAGATCGTTTTCGTTGTAATAAATGGGGGCTCCGGTGAGCTTTTTTAATTTTTGCGCTCCGGCAATGTGGTCGATGTGGGCGTGGGTAATGATGATGAATTTGACTTTAAGTCCATGAAACTGAAGTATTTTTTGAATAGCAGGAATATCGTCGCCGGGATCGACGACGATAGCCTCGTGGGATGTCTCATCGCCGAGGATGGAGCAGTTGCATTGGAGCAGACCGACGGGCAGAATTTCGTGGATCATACATCCAGAGTACAAGGGAAAAAGAAAACGCAGGCCAGAGGCCTGCGTTCCTTGAAAAGGGGATTGAGCTCTACTTTTTCGGTGCGCTCTGCTGCTGCTGGGTTGGGGTGTGTCCCGAAAGGACTGAATGATCGGAAGAACGTGAGAGCAGGATCGTCAACCCAATAGAGGTGAGCATGAAGACGATGGCCGAGTAGGTTGTAAGCCTTGTAAGCAGGTTCGCCGCGCCACGAGGACCGAAGGCGGTCTGTGAGCCCTGTCCACCGAAGGCTGCAGCCAGATCGGCTGATTTGCCCTGCTGAATGAGGACGACACCGATCAAAAAGAGAGCAACCAGAACGTGCAGGATGACGAGAACGATAACCATCGAGGGTAGAGAACGCCTTCCGAATAATGTTGTGGATTGGTGCGGAGGAGGGGACTTGAACCCCTATGCCTTGCGGCGCAAGCACCTCAAGCTTGTGCGTCTGCCAATTTCGCCACCTCCGCATTGGCTCTGCACTGCAGGTCCAGAAAAGCGGTAAGCAATCCGAAAATTAGTATAGCACTACGGGATCACTTTTTGTATGTGTGGTTTGCTGTTCCAATGGGTTGCAAAAGCTCGATGGGATTTTTTCTTAAACCTCTGGAGATGAAAGGATTTCTCATGCGTACAGGGCTTCGAATTGGTGCGATAGCGATACTACTTGGGACGGCGAGTTTGATGACTGCTCAAAATGGACGCGTAGAGACCTCCTCCAACCCTATATCGGCGCCCAGCCATAAATGGGCAATCGTTTTGCATGGGGGAGCCGGCGTCATTGAGCGCAAATCGATGAACCCGGAGACGGATGCCGCTTACAGGGTAGCGCTTAAACGATCGGTTCAGGCTGCAGCGGATGTACTGGAGAAGGGCGGTTCGTCGATGGATGCAGTGGAGGCGGCCATCAAACTTATGGAGGACGATCCTCTTTTCAATGCGGGCAAAGGCGCAGTCTTTACGGCAGACGGGAAGAACGAGCTGGATGCGGCCATTATGGATGGGGCGACGATGAAGGCGGGAGCCGTGGCGGGTATTACCAGAACAAAGCATCCCATCTCGCTGGCACGGGCGGTAATGGAAAAGTCGCCCCATGTGATGTTGATTGGTGCAGGGGCCGACCAATTTGCCGGGAGTACAGGACTGGAGCAGGTAGAGCCAAGTTACTTCTTTACCGAGCGGAGATGGCAGAGCCTGATCCGACAATTGAAGAAGGAAGGGGCTCCACTGCCGGAGAGGCCTCAGGGAGTCCCCCCAGCTCCTGCAGGAGGTCTGGCAGAGATTGAGCCACCGGATGCACACAAGTACGGCACGGTCGGAGTGGTGGTTCTCGATCGCAAAGGGAATGTGGCTGCGGGAACATCTACCGGTGGCACGCAGGCGAAGCGGTGGGGAAGAGTAGGGGATTCGCCGATCATCGGCGCGGGAACCTATGCGGCGAATGAATCTTGTGCGGTGTCGGCCACTGGAACAGGAGAATACTTCATACGGCTCACAGTAGCACGAACGATCTGTTCATTAGTGCAGTACAAAGGGATGAAGCTGCAAGAGGCTGCCGATGAGGTTGTGCAGAAAGAGCTGGGAGCGATTCATGGAGATGGAGGCGTGATCGCGATCTCTCCGGATGGACAGTTGGCATGGAGTTTCAACACTCCGGGAATGTACCGCGGTCGTATGGAGGAAGGTGGACAGATCGAAGTCCAAATCTATGGAGACGAAAAGTAATTTCGTCTCCGTCACATCCATTCTTTAGGCTGCGATGATTTAATGAGTGGCATGTTCGATCATTCTGGACGAGCCATCGGTCTCCTTTTGCGGAGGACCATCAACCTCTCGTTTGCCTTAGTTGTGCTCAGTGGACTGGGTTGTTCTTCTCAGACCGTAGACCATACGCAAAAGACGGTTCAGGCGCAGGCACCTGAAGGGCACAAGGTCGCAGTCGCACCGCAGGAACAGAGCGTAGCTTTGGTTCAGGTGTCTCCTGACTTTGCGGCGAGGATACACGCAATAGAAGCCGAGGGCCGCTTGGCAGGGATGGATCGACCGAACTTCTCCGATTACAAACAGCACTTCTCAGCGGCTTACGGTGCATCCAACTACGCTCCACTCTGGTTGCGAGCAGATGGTTTGAGTCCGCAGGGAATGGTGGTCATTCAAGCGCTGGAGCGCAGCGAATGCAAGGGGTTGAGCCCGGAGGATTACGACGCTTCAAAGTGGCAGCAGCGGATAGGGTCATTGAAGACTACCAACGATACGCAAAAGGCTGATATCGATGCAGCCCTTACTATTGCGACGATGCGGTACATCTCCGATTTACACATTGGGAGAGTCAACCCGAAACGTTTCAAGTTTGGGATCGACGCAACGGTGAAAAAATACGACCTGCCACAGTTTCTTACGCAGCAGGTGATACATGCGGCGAATGTTCAAGAGGTTCTGGCCGAAGTAGAACCGCCTTATCGAGGTTATAAGAGAACGGAGGATGCGCTTGAGCACTATCTGGAGCTGGCTAAACAAGGAGATGGTGCCTCAGTTCCTGGTGTTAAGAAGAGCGTAGGGATTGGTGACAGCTACTCCGGGATAGCACAACTGGTGGCACGGCTCCGATTGTTGGGCGACATGCCGCCCGGTGGAGATGCGCAGACGTACGATGCTTCTGTAGAGGAAGGCGTCAAACACTTTCAGGACAGGCATGGATTGAATGCTGATGGAAAGCTCGGAGCCGCAACCGTGCGTGAGTTGAATACTCCGCTGGTTGATAGGGTTCAGCAACTTGGCTTTGCGTTGGAGCGTTGGAGGTGGATGCCGCCCGAGTATCCGCAGCCTCCCGTCCTAGTGAATATTCCGGAGTTTCGCCTGCGAGCATTCGAAGCGGATGAGAAGGTTGCGCTCTCAATGAAGGTGGTCGTAGGGAAGGCAGCACCTACGCAGACCCCTATATTTACGGACAGTATTCGCTATATCATTTTCCGGCCGTACTGGAATGTGCCGCCGAGCATTGTTCGATCTTCCGTGATTCCCGGAATAGCGCGTGGCGGGGCAGGTTATCTGGAAAAGCAGCGCATGGAGGTCTCAGGGGGAGACGGTAATCTTGTTGCGGGATTACGCAGCGGACGATACACCGTGCGCCAGAAGCCCGGACCGAAGAACTCACTAGGACTAATCAAGTTCATCTTTCCAAACTCATATAACGTTTATCTGCACAGCACCCCGGCAACCGAGCTGTTTTCGCAGTCTCGACGCGATTTCAGTCATGGATGCATTCGTCTGGAAAAGCCAACGGAGCTGGCGGCGTTTCTGTTACGAAACCAGGATGGAGGAAAATGGACGGTAGAAGCTGTACAAAAGGCCATGGATTCGGGACCAGATAATCGGACGGTCAGCTTGCAGACTTCGGTTCCAGTGCTGATCCTTTACGCCACGGCTGTGGTCGAGGAGGACGGAGTCGTCCACTTCTTCGATGATATTTATGGGCACGACCGGAGTTTGAAGGCTGTTCTGGAGAAGGGGCCGCCTTATCCGTGGTGAGCCGCTTCTGATCGGCAAGTGCAATCGAGACAGCCTGCCTTGGCGCATACTCCACATCTGTGAATAAGTTGTTTGCGAAGAGCCTGTCGAGCGCGGTGAGCTCTTACGGCGGCATTCCCTGGAGTGATGCCGGAGTGCTGCGCAAACGAGCTAAGAGGAATCTCCTCCAGGTCGATCTGGCGCACGACTTCTTGATAAGCCGGATTTATCTCATTAAGTGCGCCGTCGATGCATTTGCATGTGTTTGATGGAGCTTCATTGATGAAGACAGTTTCCGGGACGATCTCTGGTGTCCACGGCTCAAATGTCCTGCCCTCGACCGCAGTGTGACGATAATGATCGATCACAGCATTTCGGAGAATACGAAAGAACCAGGCTGTGGCTGATTCTTGCGTCTTTAGGGTCTTCAGCTGAGAGATAGCTCTGGCATAGGCAGCCTGAAGGATATCTTCTGCGACAGAGCGATTCCGAACCCTACGCTCTACGAAGCCCAGGAAACGATCTCGTTGGTCGCTTAAGTTTGCTATGACTTGCAACATATTACTTGTTATTAGATGCGGGACAGATATCTTTGGAATCAGGCAGGTGAGCCGGCTTCCTTTGTCTGATTCCAAAGCTTATATGCTTTGGCTTTCGGATTAGCGGGCAAGGGCCAAAACAATGGCCCCAGCTGCAATGAGCGCTCCTCCGATGAGCTTTCCTCGTGTCAAGCTTTCCCCGAGAATAGGCCACGCTAAAATCACCACGAAGACGACGCTGAGTTTGTCGATGGGAGCTACTTTGGATGCGGGACCACTGGCAAGAGCTTGAAAATAGCAGAGCCAGGAGAGCCCTGTTGCGATACCGGATGCGATGAGCATTATCATGCTGTGACGATCCAGCGTTCTAAGTTCACGGTGTGAGCCTAAGCCAAAGACTATACCCCATGCGAGCACTAGTACTACTGTAGTTCGGATCGCCGTGGCAAGGTTGGATTCAACGTGTGAGACGCCTAGTTTGGCGAGGATGGCGGTTGCTGCAGCGAAGAGGGCGGACAGGAGTGACCATATAAACCAAGTCATATGAGGACCTTACTATGCCGACACGATGGGTGCATTTCTGAGATCCTAACCGGCAGCCGAAGGTTTTGAAGTCTCGTAAGCTATTGCTCCAAATATGATAAAGCGACAATCATTATTGGTGACGGATGTCCGTGGCGAATGATAACCAATCGTTCAGTCTGTCTAAGTGAAGTTGATAACGATTTATAGAGAGACATGCGAATGAGGGTTCTTTTAGTCGAAGACGAACAACGCCTGGCTGAGAATATCGTCGCTGCTCTCAGAGAGACGAAGTTGGCAGTTGACCATGCACCAGATGGAGAAACTGGATCTTACTTGGCAGAGCAAGGGATTTACGACGCTATCGTGTTGGATTTGATGCTGCCGGGCAGGAGCGGGCAAAATGTTCTGCGCAATCTCAGGAAGCGAGAGATCCACACGCCAGTTCTGATTCTGACCGCGCAAGAGGGGAAAGAGTCGATCATTGCACTTCTGAATGCAGGTGCGGATGACTATCTTAGTAAGCCTTTTGATCTTGGAGAATTACTTGCCAGGGTAAAGGCTCTCATTCGTAGGGGGAAGGGAGCATCTACATCAGTTTTACGAGTTTCTGATGTTGAACTCGACACTGTGCATCAAACCGTCGTTCGCAGAGGTGAGCGGATTGACCTCTCTCCTGCCGAATATCGAATTTTGGAATATCTGATCCATCGTCCGCATGCGATCGTGTCCAAGCGAGAGTTGCTTGAACATCTGTATGACTTTGCATGGGAACATCATTCCAACGTGATTGAAGCACATGTCTCGAATCTGCGGAGGAAACTGAATATTGCTGGGGTTGAGCCTTTGATTGTGACACTTCGCCATCGTGGATATCGATTGACTAATGGCAGATTGGCCTGAGAACGCCTTATCTCCATTTGCGCGCTGTCTGAAGGTCAAGGATGAGTTCGGTAGGCAAGAATATGGAATGGGCCAGCATTTCCATTGACATTATTCGATTCGATAAGCACTTCAAAGTGCGGCAGGCTGCCATCCGGCTTCTTGATTTTATTGAGGAATGGAAGAAGGGCGTTGTCATCAAACAGAAAATCGCTGATTGCTTCAGTGCCGGCCATAGAGTTTCCCTCGACCACTAAAGCGTTTCCATTTCCATCCAGATTGGTGATGAAGGCTAATACACCCAATACCTGCTGCTTTGGATCAGACTCGGACACAAAGAACCGATTCGTCTCTCCTGGCTGGGGATGGCGATTGATGAAACTGTACGTATGATGGACCCCATCATTGGAGCCTATAAAGTTCATCTGGGGCTCGTAAAGCTCGAGCCAGGGATTGGCGCCACTCGCTCCGGAGAGAATGATATTGCCTTGTTTGAGTTCATCTATCCGGAGATCTCTAGCGTATTTCACTACCAGTTTGCCGGGAGAGACGAAGGGAAGTTGTTGAATGCGGCGAAAGAGATTCAGGTCGACGAACGAGGTGTAACGCCGATTCGCAATATTGAGGACCTCATCGGTCCTTTCCCGAGAGAGGCCGCGTAATTCCTGGCTGAAATCGTGATTGAGATACTCTGCCAGCGTGGTATTTTTCTTCGTCATTCGATGCAGCAAAACCAGACCATTGTCCGCTGCTACAAAGGTTGTAGCTTGAGATGGCTCGAAGATATGACTCCACAGTGGATGGGATGATGCACCTGAGGTTTTTCGATCCAAATGTCGATTCAATACGAAGAGTAAGGTGGCAACCAGAAGAACGATGACGCCGCCCATCAGCCAGCACAGAAGCAGAAGCTGATTTTTCACTGCGGGAGCGGGAGAAAAACCTTGTTCCGTCACTGGGGACAGGTTTGTGAAGGGAAGAGGCTCAGGTGCGACAGCGATTTCGGGCGAGGTTGAGGTTGAGACTATCCGCTCGAAGCGGACGAGGTATTCACCTTTGGGTACGGTCACCCTGAACGAGGAGGTCTCGGAGGAGTCGGCGGCGTATTGATCGAGTCTTTGTCTCAGTCGAACCATGTGAGAGCGAACAATCGTATCTACGCCGGGATCGAAGTCCTCACTGCGCTCGAAGACCCGGGTGGCGATGGTGTGCTCTGTGAGGAATGTTGTTTGTTCGAGGAGAGTTTGCTCCGATAGGTACAGCAATAGTCGTGATAGTCGGGGCGACTTGCAAAATCGGGGCGAATCAACAATACGCTGTACTGCCTGCCAGCGCTCGTCCTCTATGAGACGAGACGAAGCATGCGATGACAATTCGTTTAGAAGCGTTGACACCCTATTAATTATCGAGGAGCTCTATGAAATTTCAGTAAACCGTATTCCTCTGCTCGGGGATGTTGAAAATAAGCCCTTTTAATTCACTATCTTTGTGACTTGTAACGTTGTGAGTTCACATTGTGACACGCGATTGAGACTGTCCAGCGTTGCCTGTCCTGCTTAGCGTTGGAGGTGACAACGATTTGATCGACAATTCCGTCGCCGAACCGTTGCTTCTCCGGAGAGCCAACGTGATTCGCAAATTCTGCTTCCTCTTTTTGTTTATCTTTTTGGCGTTGCCCGTTGCTTCGTTTGGCCAGGCTAACGCTGTGGATGCTGCAGTAAACGGCTACGTACTCGATCCATCGAAAAGTTCGATTACTGGATCCCACATCACCCTCACAAATCTCAGTACCGGTGTCTCTCAGGAGACCAACACGGATTCGAACGGTTATTACCGATTCCCTTTGGTGCATGTAGGGACCTACCGTATGGATACAGTTGCGGATGGGTTTCAGAAGAGCACTCAGGATGGAATTGTGCTCAGCGTGGGCCAGGAGGCCCGAATTGACGTCGTCCTTTCGGTAGGAAGTGCCTCACAGACGGTTCAGGTGGATGCAAGCTCAAGCATCATGGATACCGGTACCTCTACGATTGGAGCTGTGCTGGACCAGCACGAGATCGAAAATCTTCCTATCGCATCACGCAACCTCTTCAACTACCTTCTGCTTTCTCCCGGCGTCATCGGCATCCCGACCAGCACTTTTTCCACTACACAGTTCACCTTTGGCGGAACGGAACGGTCGCAGTGGAATCTTGACGGTCTGGACAACACCCAACATGGATCCAATCGCCAGATTCGTCTGATTATCGTCACTCCAGAAGCTGTTGCGCAGACACAGACGCTTTCCAGCGGGTATTCCGCAGAGTTCGGTCGTGCTGCTGGTGGCCAAATCAACGTTCTTCTGAAATCGGGAACGAATCAATTGCATGGATCGGCTCTTGGGCAGTGGCGTCCTATAGATTTGCAGGCGATTCCGACGCTTGCGAAAGCACAACCCGACCGGAGCTGGTGGGACGTCGCGTTCACCCTGGGTGGTCCCATTATCAAGGACAAGCTCTTCTTCTTCGGTCAGTTCGAGAACAATCCTTATACGCTTCCCAACCCTATTACCATCACCCCTTCGAATGCATCTGCGCTGGGACTAGCTTCCGATCAGATTGGGACGTCTCCCTTTGGAGAGACGTATCGCACCCTCGTTGGCAAGGTGGACTTCAATCTGAATTCGAAGAATAGCGGGTATGTCCGTTATGCTCGCTTTACAAATCAGCAACCTAATAATGCCAGCGGTCTCACCATTGTGGATAGAGGTTCTCATTATGTTGACCATCAGAATGGCGGTGGTGTGCAACTGGCAACCGTTCTCTCGGACCGATTGCTCAACGAGCTGCGTTTTGGAGTTATTCAGCGTGACACTGGTAATTTCCCGTTGGTCAATGGCTCTCCCTATGGAAATGCTCTGATTAACATCAGTAGCGTGGCGAATATTGGATTCAGCCCTCTTACGACCACCACGACTACGGAGCGCAGTTCGAGCGTGCTCGACAACGTGACGTGGACCCGAGGACGTCACACCATCAAATTCGGCGGAGAATACGATCACGAACTATTCGCCAATCTATCCGGCACCGCTCCAACGTTTACATTCAGCGGTCTCGCTGCTCAAAATGGACGTCCGGCCGTCAGCTCACTCAATCAATTTCTCAACACCACTTCCGGAGCTGTTGACCCGGCGACGGGTAAGCCTTATACCTATACCTTTCTTACAACCAATAGCGGAAATCCGGATGTCCGCATCGCATTCAACTTCCTGAATTTCTTTGCGCAGGATGAGATTCGTTTCAGCCAGAACTTCAGTCTGAATGTGGGCGCTCGTTACGAGGTTATTCTTTTCCCCACCTTCGATGCTCTGGCTCCTTATCCGCTTTCGCGCAATATCCCCAACGACTACACGGATATCGCGCCCCGCATCGGCCTTACCTGGTCTCCCCGTGGAAGCAGCAAGACTGTAGTGCATGCTGCATACGGCATGTACTATGACGTTCCTGGCTTGGGAACGTTCTACAATGCTGCGCAGGTCAATGGGCATCGTCTCCTTACCTATCAGGTAGCCGGTGGAACCGCTGGGGCTCCGGTGTTTCCGAACACCCCCGACCTTAGCGGATCGACCTTTCAGGTGAAGCCGAACATCACCGCGTTTGACCGAAATTTCCATAACGCATATCAGCACCAAGCTAATCTGCAAATCCAGCAGGATCTGGGACACAACTATCAGCTTACGGTTGGATATCAGTTCGCAAGCTTGAAGCATGGACTGTATTACACCGATACAAATCTGACCCCGACTGGAGCCACGCTGGCCGATGGGCGTCCGGTTTTTGCAGGAACGGCCAATCGCCCCAATACGAACTTTGGAGCCATCAACCTCATCCGAAGCGGAGCCAATACAAACTTCAACGGTGCTTTCCTGAGCTTGCAGAAGCGTATCTCGCATGGGCTTGAATTCACTGTCAACTACATGTACTCGCATGCTCTTGCCGATAATATCGGTGAAGGCGGCAGCGTCAGCGATCCCACTAATCTCCGTCATGATTATGGCAACGCCGATAACGACACACGCCATAATCTGGTCATTCAGGGAATTTACCAGCCAACAGTCAATGCTCACTCCTGGCGCTGGCTGAATGGGTTCGAATTTTCCTCGATGACATTTCTTAACTCTGGTTATCCGATCAATCCAATTGCGGGTACGGACCTCAATCAGGATGGTGTCATCAACGATCGTGAACCATTTGTGAGCCGCAACAGCTTGCGGGGCAGCGGTCTTTCTCAGGAAGATGCGCAGCTCAAACGGTATTTCAACTTTGGTGAACGGTTCCATCTGGCAGCATTTGTTCAGGCGGAGAATCTGTTGAATACCAATAACCTGAACTGCAATACGACCAGCGGTTGTACAGGGGCGGTGATCAATACGGTCAATGCCAGCAACTTCCTGAGCGAGCAGTCGGCTCGTACCTCTCGTAACACGCAGGTGGGATTGAGCTTGAAGTTTTAATCCTTCGAACCTTCAACTGAAGCAGAAGGCCGGTGTCATTGAGTCCGGCCTTCTGCAAACTTAAATACCCGCATTTCTTTTGATCTTTGGGGGAGTCTCCTTCATGCAGTTTCGTTTTTTGCCCAGGCTGGTTCTTTCCGCCGCGATCTTGTCCGTCTCTCATTTGGGATCAGCTCAGGTCATTCCGAGGCCGCTTCCGCTGCATAACGCAGTTCAGGATAAAAATTTTTATCTTCTCTCTGCTCTCCAGAGCGATCCTTCTGTGCGCTCTTTGCTTCTGGGAGACAAGGAGCTCTCAGAAGTAAGTGCAGAACGACGACAATATCTTGAACTGGCACTCCACTCCTGTAAGAGAAATGCTGTATGCACGATGAGGAGTTTCCTCTGGAGCGAAGAGGAGATTCATGTTGTCTCGTTCGCTCTCGAGCGGCTCTATCGTGAAAACGTATCTTTGCGAGATCTGATTGACAAGAGACTGCGTCCGAGTGGAGCTTATGTGCTTTATCAAAAACAGAGTGGCGATGCTCTGCTCGCCGGCGCGTGGGAGATATGTGCGCGAGGCATGAATGATATTGTTGCGGTCTATGGGCAGGGTGAGGCTCCGCGATATCCTCTGATCGATTCCATCTCCTTCGACGTGAAGTCGTCTGATTTTCAGCAAAAAATTACATCGATGGCGCAGAATCTTTCTACAGCGTCGCCAAGCCGGGAGCTGTTCTTCGAGCCTTCTCTCAAGGCTGCTTTAGAACTCTTGACGATGAACCGTCGGGACGAAGTGGGCAGGGAAGAGCCGATGGAGACAGTGGGAAACAAAGCGGCGATTCAGACGATTCCTTCTATTCAGTGGAGCAAGTATCCCTATTCGGTGATCGTTGTTCCAGGAGCAGGACCGGAGGACCCGAATACTGCTCTCTCGGAGGCAGGAAGAAGTCGTACGGCACTTGCGGCAGAGGCATATCATGCGGGCAAGGCACCTTTCATTCTTGTCTCCGGAGGCTATGTGCATCCTTCGCAGACTCGCTTTGCGGAGGCGCTCGAGATGAAGAAAGCTCTCCTAGCGGATTACCATGTTCCCGAGTCGGCAATTCTGATCGATCCTCATGCTCGGCACACGACAACGAACATGCGCAATGCAGCGCGAGAGATCTATCGTTACAAAATGCCGATGGATAAGCCTGCTCTTGTTATCAGTAATGCAGGACAGGTGGGTAGTATTGCAAGTCAGGCTTTTGTTTACCGATGCTTGAAAGAGATGGGATATCTTCCATATCAGATTATTGAACGCACGTCAGATACAAGCCTTGTCTTTTTGCCGAAGATTGAATCCCTGCAGCAGGACCCTCTCGATCCCCTGGATCCCTAAGCCCAGAGGCAGTCTGTGTCTTTCCTTCTCGTGCAACACAGCGAGAGCCCCGAATGATGTACGACTTGTCGCAGGTCTTCGCGTGATCTTACAGAGCCTGTGGACTGGAGCCGAATGATGAAATGCAAATCGTCTATCGCCGCCTTGTTGATTACCGTTTTCTGTCTTCCGGAGGCAGCCTACCCGTGGGGTGTTCGTGCACACTCCGTGATTGATCACACGGCCGTCAATATGTTGCCGGAAGATGGACCGGTATTTCTCAAAAAATATGCTGACTATATCGCCGGCTCGGCAAGTATTCCCGATTCATGGCGTGGGGCCTCGGAGCCTTTTTCCAAGATCGAGGAAGATCCCAATCACGGTTGGTTTCGGGAGCAGTTTGCCTTCATGAAGGTGGTTCCTCGTTCTCGTTATGAGTTTGTGTTGGAGCTTTATCGCGAACGTCTTCGTATCGAAAAGACCGATCCCGAAAATGCGCGGCTCATGAATGTGCGTTGGACCGGTACGCTGCCTTATGCCGCTGCTGAAGTTTACGGACATCTTGTCGCGGATATGCACATTCTGAGAAGAGAGCGGGTTGCAGGCAGGGACACCGCTTTTCTGGAGCAAACATGTGCTTTTTATGTGGCATGGATGGGGCACTACATCGGAGATGGAGCGCAGCCGTTGCACGATACGATTCATCACGATGGCTGGCAGGGGCCGGACCCGAGCGGCTATACCCGTGATCCTAAGATTCACGGACGCTTCGAGTCCAATTATGTTGATGCCATTGCTCTTACCGAACAGGATATCGCTCCTCGCATCGGTCAGCCGGGACATCTGCAGGGTGATGTATTCGATCTGATCCTGACGCATCTCGATGAGGCTGGCAGCAACGTTGAAACGATCTATAAGCTCGACAAGCGTGGCGCTTTTGCCAATATCCATGACCAGGAGGCTCGAGAGATGGTCTATAGCCGTACGGCAGCTGGTGCTCGGATGTTGCGTGACCTTGTCTATCGTGCCTGGCTCGAAAGCGCGCTGCCTCCAGCTATGGGCAAGCCAAATCCTGTCGATGTAAATAATCAACTCTACAATTCGGAGACGGGCTCTGCTCCCGCATCCCGTTCGCCGGAGATTATCAAGTAGATCTATATATAGATGAGAAGAGTTGGTTCTGATTTTCGAGTGGAGTCCACTGTTCTTCAGGTAGCGGACTCCACTCAATAGAGTGATTAGCCGTTCTGGCTCTCTGGATGGATCGTGCGATAACTTGCATTTCCCCTTGACCAGACAAGCAGCAACAGGTCGTTGCCGGAGGTGTTCTGGTGGATCCGATCAACAAATTGACTTGCGGACTGGGTGGGATGGCGGTCGACTTCTAGGATGACGTCGCCCGGTTGAAGACCTGCATCTTCAGCAGGGCTGGCCGGCCGGACGTTCTGAACGATCGCTCCCCTGAGCTCGTCGGGTGCATTGATCTGCTGCCTGGCTTCAGGAGTGAGATCGCTTACTGCGAGACCGAGCTTTCCACCTTGCGGGGCGTCACCGTTGGCGTTCTCCGCCAAATCAGTGTTCTTCTGGAACTGGCCGACTGTGAGATTTATCGTCGCAGGCTTGCCATCGCGAAGAACATTGAGCGAGATGTTTGTTCCCGGCGTGATCTGGCTGACGGCAACCTGAAGGGCGCTTCCATTGGCGATCTTTTGTCCATTGATTTGAGTAATGACATCTCCCGTGTGAAGACCACCTTTGCTTGCCGGTGAATCCGGAGTGATCTGAGAGACAATCGCGCCGGATGCCTCCTGCAGGTTGAAGAAATGAGCATTTGCGGGAGTGACATCGTTGAGGCTGATGCCAAGGTAGCCGTGGTCAACTTTGCCATGTTTCATCAGCTGCTCAGCCGTGGAGCGGACGATCTGCGAGGGAATCGCGAAGCCTGCTCCAGCGAAGGAACCACTGTTGGAGATGATGAAAGTATTGATTCCAACGAGTTCGCCGTGAGAATTTACCAGCGCTCCGCCCGAATTACCGGGGTTGATGGCAGCATCGGTCTGAATAAAGCCACCCGGTTTGCGCGGATCGTCTGAGTAAGGATTAGGCCGATCAACGGCGCTAACGATTCCGCGAGTAACGGAGAACTGGAAGTAACCAAAGGGGCTACCGAAGGCGAGAACAGTCTGTCCCGGCTGCAGTTTGCTGGAATCCCCCCAGGCGATGCTGGGCAGATCGTTCGCGCTAACCTTTACTACGGCGAGATCGGTCAACTTATCGGTTCCGATGAGTTTCGCGGAGAGGACGCGACGATCATGAAGGGTAACTTTAATCTCTGTAGAACCATCCACAACATGACCATTGGTAACGATATAGCCGTCGGGGGAGATGATGACTCCGCTTCCGATTCCGTGCTCGATCTGTGGCTGTTGAGGTACGCCCCTGCCACCAAAGAACTGCGCAAAGCCAGGAGGAAGCCCCTGTAATTGATCGTCGGAATCGGCGATATCGTGCTGTTGACCTTTAGAGGTCACGGCAATATTAACGACGGCTGGAGTGACGCGCGAAGCAACCGATTCCATTGCCTGATCGAGTGAAGTTAAAGCGGAGACGCTGTGATCATCGAGCGGAGAAGCAGTAAAAGCTGCAGCGTGCACTCCACCATTGCCAACGAAGATTGCAGCCCCCAGGGTGAAGGCTCCGGCAATGGCTGCAGGGATTATGAGTTTTTTGCTGTTTGATACTAATTTATTAGTTGTAGTGTGCATATTGATGCCCTCCCATGGGCAGGTAAATGGTTAGAGTTGGATGATGAGCCAGCCATTTTCAACAGGAACGGCTGTATAGGTCGATTCTGTGCTCTCTGAAATCGAGAGCGTGGAGTGGGATGTGATGGGGACAGCCTGCCAGCTGGTAAGGACAATCCAGCTTCGCGGCTTTGGCTGCGACGGCCGATGTACAGGCTTGATTGAAGATGGGTGTCTCACGCGGGAATAATGCGATGAGGTGCTCTTCTGCGGCTCTGGCATTACTGCTTTGACCAGAGTTGGGAAGGACTGCTGAGAATGACGGACAGGCTCAGATATGGCGACGGGGGATGCGCTCATGGGAGCTTGGCCCGAGCTGGAATTTGTGAAGCTGACCAGTTGTGGGCTGTGTGAGAGAGCTATGGTTACTCCGAAGACACCAACGATCATCATGGCTGTAAAGAGGTGTGCAATTTTGCTGCCCATTATCTCTTCAGGTCTGCGCAGGATGCGATGGACGCGGTGGGAAAGCTCTGATTGTTTCTCCCAGGCACCAAGTGCGAGAGTTGCGCCCCGGTGAAGTAAGGAATGTTCCGCAAGATTGGTCAAAGTGAAGGCATAGCCCTTACGGTTGGGAGTGCTCTGTAATACGCAGTCGTCACATGCAAGCTCACGCTCAAGACATAGTCGCCGATCCAGCCAGTTGAGGACGGGATTGAGAGGAAAAACAATCAAACCAATCTTCTGGATCAGGTTAGTCCAGTCATCGTGACGATGAAGATGCTCCATCTCGTGCCGGAGGATATGTTCTAGCTCCTGTGGAGAAAGCTTCTGCAGCAGAGAAGGAGGCAGAAGAATTCGAGGGTAAAAGAATCCAACGACACTAGGCCGATCTATAGCAGTTGAGGTGCAGAGTTGCGCCGAGCGGCTTCCGCAGTTGAGAAGGGCGTTGTCGATCGCATCGAGACTAACAGGTACTGCTGTTACTGCAATGCGTCGCAGTTCAAGGATGTTTCGGATAAGCTTTGCAACTCGCACGAGTGACGAGATTGCCCACAAGCAAATAATCAGAACCCCCCAACGAGCATCAAGGTGAAACGACCCTCCAGAGATTGACTCGGGTAGGGAAATACTTCTCGCAAAGGGAAGAACATGCAATGACAGAGCCGCTATGAAAACAGCGATCCAGACGATGAAGCGTATAGCAGGCTTGATGTTGGGAATCAGGCGTAGGCAGATACTGACGCATACCGCAAGCAGGATTCCTTCGCCGATGGCTCCGACGAGTGAGCCTGCGATTCTTCCAGAAAGAGCAAGGATTGTATTAACTAATTGGTCCATCGATCAGCGTTCCTCCTGTTGTTCGTCAGGGGTATTCGCGATGGCTTCTTTAAGACGCTTCAATTCCTCGGGACTGATCTCCTCGTCACCCAGGAGCGACAGTAGGAGGCGTTCCCGTGAGTTACCGAAGAAACGATGCAAAAGCTGACGCACTTCGGTTCTTCCTGCATCGTATTCGGCGACACAAGGGCTGTAGAGGAAGGCCCGGCCTTCTTGACGATGTTGTACATAACCTTTTTTTTCAAGGATACGAATGGTTGTCAAAACCGAAGTGTAGGCAAGCGGAGTCGTATCCGAGACCCCAGACACAAGGTCGGAGACGGAGGATTCACCTCTTTCCCAGAGGAGTTTCATGAGCCTGAGTTCAGCTTCGGTAAGCGTGTTGGAGCGCTTTGGCGGCATAACAGCTGTCTCTAGGACGAATGACTAATAAATTAGTTAGCAACGAAGCTTCTTTGTCTTTTAGGTCTCCTGTGTGGTGAGTAAATACATGAAAAATAAGCATTTAAAAAGATAACGGAAGCCACTGTTTGTGACTTCCGTTTGAAATCTGGAAAGTAGAAAGCTATTTCTTCGCGGTAAAGATGTTCTTTGGGCACATCATATGCACGCCGTCGTTGCCATCGACGACTTCGGTGACGTCCATGTCGCAGGCGACGCTGGTCAGCATGTAAGCGTCGTCGCGGTTCATGTGTTTCTCTTCGATCAGGAAATCGATCATGTTGCGCAGGGCGAGCGTGGCCGCTTCTTTGAGGTCGGCGCTAAAGCCCATCGAGATGTAGTACTGCGGCGTCTCGGCGCGCGGCCAGAGGAGGTGCTGGTTTTTGTGGACGATGAAGCGGAAGGTTCCGGAGAGGAAGGTCTCCATGGCGGTGATGTCTACCTCACCGTTGCCCTGTCCGGCGTGGCCGTCGCCTGCCTCGAAGAGAGCGCCTTTGCTGAGGACGGGATAGAAGACGGTGGTTCCGGCGACGAGTTCCTTGTTATCCATGTTGCCTCCGTGCATCCACGGCGGAGCGCTGTTGATGCGCATGGGGCCAGGGGCGACGCCCATGCTACCAAAGAAGGGGTGCAGGGGGATGTCGATGCCGGGGGCGAAGTGGGCGATCATCTTCTCGCGGTCGAGTGGGATGATCTTCGACTTTGAGTAAGGATACTCATTGGGGATGAAGCCTGCGCCGGGGCGGAAGTGGTTGCAGGCGAAGGGAGTGTCAAGATCGATCTTGAGAACCTGCACCTCGAGCACGTCGCCAACCTCGGCCTCTTCTACCGCAACTGGGCCGGTGAGGATGTGGCCACCGGGGCCTTTGTCTTTAACCTGCTCGTGGATGGGGGCGATGTACTTGGGGATGTCGGCTTCGGGTACGCCTTCGCGGGCCAAGGCTTTTTCATCGCCGCAGGAGGCGAGCGATTGAATCTTGACGGTCTCGCCGGAGTGGATGGTGAGGGCGGGTTTGGCGGAGCCAGCGTAGTATCCCCAGGCCACGGTCTGAGGCGTGGCGAGCAGGGTGTGGTCCTGTGCAAATACCGTGAGCGAAACAAGGGAAATTGCGATTCCAAGAGTACAAGTACGAAGCTTCAAAACTGACCTCCGGATCTTGCTATGGCTGAATGGGAAGAGAGCAGGTGCGAGAATCGCATCTGCTCTCTTGAAGTGATTAGAACTCAAAGCGTGCTGCGAGTTGGAAGGTACGCGGTGAGAACGAAAGACTGGAGTTCTGCGTAGGATTGCCGAACTGCGGCGAGGTGATGTCGGTCTGGTAAGAACCGTAGTTCGGATGGTTGAGGAGATTGAATGCCTCTCCCATAAGAAGAATGTTGTATCGCTCCTTTAAGGTGAAGGTCTTTTGCAGGCGGCCATCAAGACGATAGATGGGGCGTCCGTAGAAGGAGTCGCGGGCGACCGTGTTGTAGCCCGGCGCAATGGAGGGATGGTTGTTGGAAGGATTGTTGTAGACCTTCGTGGTGGCCAGGTAGGTGCGGTTGCTGCTGGTCCCGTTGAAGAAAGGGCTGGAGCCGGAGGTCGTAGCGTAGGCAGAGCCGGAGCCTGCGCGGAAGAGCCCGGCGACCTGGAAGCCATACTTCAGACGATAGATTGCGCTGGTGTTGAAGGTGTGGCGCTGGTCGCCGACGGTCGGCCCCCAGCCGTCGTTGATGTTCCACTGGTTGTCTGGGACGAAGAAGGCTCCTTCGCCGTTACTCCGCTGGCTGGCGAGTGTATAGGCACCAGTGACGGAGACCCCGTTGCCGTACTCTCGACGGACGCTGACCTGAAGTTCGTTGAGGTAGGCAGCTGAGTAGGACGGTGTTCGGAAGCGAAGGATGCTGGTGAAGTTGGGATCGGTGATGGCAACGCTTCTGCCGCTGATATTGGAGTAACCGGTAGACGGGTTCAGGCTCTGGTTATCGTCGACGCGAATCCACTGGTGATGCAGGCGGAACTTAATATAGTCAGCAGAGATGGACCAGCGGCCGATCTGCTGAGCCATTCCAATGGAGCCTTGCGCAGCCCAGGGAGTGACGACGCCGGGATCGACGAGCTGCACGGCCTGGGGGAATTTGAACTGGCCGGAGAGGATCTGCTCAGGCGTGACATTGCCGAAGGGCTTGGCGAGGTTGATGTTGCCGGTGCCTGCCTGAACGGAGGCCTGGATGCTGGCTTGGCCGTTGAAGAGTTGCTGGTCGTAGTAGGGGTTAGCCTGGAGGTCAGCGTAGTAGATGCCCGCGCCGCCGCGAACGACCGTCTTGTGCGTGCCGAAGAGGTCCCAAGCGAAGCCGACGCGAGGAGCGAAGTTGTTGTAGTCGCCGCTCTGCGGGGTGAGCAGGCCGCTGCGAAGGATGGGGCCGGCGTTGGTCATGCCGATATCGGCGTCGTAGCGGAGGCCGAGGTTGAGAGTCAGGCGAGGATGGATCTTCCAGTCGTCCTGTGCCCAGAGGCCAATGGTGTGGCGGTAGATCGAGATGCCGGAGTCGCCAAATCCCTGAACGAAGGTGCTGGCGAGGTTGCCGATTGCAGCGATATTCCAGGTGCTGGGATCGAGGGCGTTGGGGAACAGTGAGGAGAGATCAGCGGGCGTGCTCTTCACGGCTGTTACCGTGCCGGGGAAGTTCTGGTGGAACTGGCCGTTGGCGTAGGTGTTCAGATACTCGAAACCTGCCTTAAGGCTGTGTTTGCCGAGGGTAAAGAAGAGGTCGTCGCGGGCGCTCCAAACGATCTGGCTCTGGCGTCCAGGATTATTGTAGGGCTGGCCGATGGTGACGCCGCCGAAGCGATACTCCTGGCTATAGACATAAGGGGTATTGGAGAAGCCGAAGTAGGCATAGCCGAGGCGGAGATCGTTGACGGCTCCAGCGGAGAGGATGTGCGTCCAATCGCCAATGCCGCTGAGGTTGGCCGTTACGGCGCTGAGTGCGCGTGATGGGTGAACGGAGCCACCGAGGCCAGATTTGGGATTCTTGGAGTTGAACCCGGCTACGCGGAAGGAGAAGCGGTCTTTGTCGGACTTCTGAAAGTCGAACCGCTCTGTCATCGAGTTAGTGCGTGTAGTCGAGGAGTCGGTGAAGGTCTGTCCGCCGAAGAAGAGAGGAGCGCTGATGTATGTCTGCGGGTTGCGTTCTCCTTCATAGCTACCGAAGTACCAGAGCTTGTCTCGGAAGATGGGACCGCCGACGGTGCCGCCGAACTGCTGGTCGGAGTATGGAAGGACGCGCTTGGCGACGAAGTCAGCGGCGTTGAGAGAGTCGTTGCGGAAGTAGGCGTAGGCTGTACCGTGAAGAGAGTTGGTTCCACTCTTGGTCTGCGCATTGATTTGGGCCTGCAGGGAACGGCCTTGCGTGGCATCGAAGCGATTGGTGATGATCTGGAACTGAGAGAGAGCGTCGCGGCTGTAACGCGGCTGACCGAAGCTAGATCCGGCCATCGTCTGTGTGGTTTGCTGTCCGTCGATGTTGAGCTGGAAGGTTCCACCATCGGCGCCTGTGATGGGATTGTTGCCCGAGACATCGTTCTTGGTAATGCCGGGGATAAGCAGGGCCAGCTCCATCCAGTTGCGTCCGTTGAGCGGAACCTCCTTCATCTGCACGGGATCGATGTTGCCGGCGATCTCTGAGGTGGTTGTGGAGATCTGCTGCGCGTTGGTCAAAACATCGACGCTGCTGGTGGTGCTTGCGATGCCGAGCGCAAAGTCCACAGGGATGACGTTGCCTACCAGCACGCTGACGCGCTTTTCCTGCCTGGCAAATCCGGACATCTCAACGTTGACGAGGTATTCGCCAGCCTGAATGCTGGGAAAAGAATAACGGCCATCGGCTCCACTGGTTGTGTTCAGGTTGAGGCCGCCGCCGACAGCGCTGAGCCGGACAGCGGCTCCGCTGATGGCGGCGCCTTGTGTATCGGCCACGGTACCGTTGATCCCGGTCTGCTGGGCGAAGAGAGATGTGGAAGAGAGGAAGAACGATATGACCAGGAGAAGAAAGAAGATAGATCGTCTCACGGCGGCTCCTTTAGAGACACTTTGGATGCTCAGATATGCAATGAAATAGGCAGCTCGACGGGGAGCTATTTGATGGATGGCTTGGAGATGAGGGGTATCTCAGCTTCAGTGTGCCTCAATGAAGAGAGTGTGTATCGTGCCGAAAGTCATGGTTCGCTAAAAAAACTGGCTGAAGTCTCTTTTATCTCCGGCGTCGGCGCGGCTGAGGTCACTGCAATCTTGTCATTGGCAGGGATTCACGTTATTCTTTGCGAAATTTCCTTAATTCCAAATTTGATCTGTCCGGAGGTGCCTGTGTCTCCTTCGCAGTTTCGGCTTATTCGCATCTCTGGTCTGGGAGTCTGCCTGACTCTGTTGATGCTTCGCCTCCTGTTGCTATCGCAGCGGGGCATTCTTCTGCTGGAGCTGCTGCACGCCTGGTGGTTGATCGCAATGGCTGTTTTTGTCGTTACGCTGTGGATGGGAACCCGCGACCGGAAGATGTCAGAGACCCGTCGGACGCTGCTGCTGGCGGGGCAGAGCGCCTCCGTGCTGACCATGGCCTTTCTGATGGGAGGGATGCACGCCGGAAACTACCTGGGTTTCCTTTTGCTGATCATCACATGGCAGCTGGCGCTGAGCGTTCCGATGCGTGTGGCCTTGCCCTGGGTGTTGGGGCAGGCAGTCCTGCTCGCGCTGGCTTATGTAATTGCAGACCACGCTGACTGGACGACAGCAGCGGTTTCGGTGATTTTCAAGAGCTTTACCTATATTGTAGTGCTGACCCTGAAGAGGGAGTCGGATGCGAAGGCAGCTTATGCTGCTCTTAATGCCGAGATGCTGGCGACGCGCGAGATGCTTGCCGAGCGGAGCCGCGCGAATGAGAGGTTGCGTATCTCCCGCGATCTGCATGATGTTTTGGGACATCGGTTGACGGCTCTCTCTTTGAACTTGGAGATTGCCATGAATAAAGCCACGTTGGAAGATGGGCGTGGTGAGATTCTGCAGGCGCAGTCGATGGCCAAGAAGCTGCTGCAGGAGGTGCGCGACGTAGTGAGTACCATGCGATCGACCGATCGCGTGGACTTGTGCGAGGCTCTCCATGAGTTGGCGATTGGCTTTGCACCTCTCGATGTCCATCTGAATATCCCGCCGCAGTTGCGGTCATGTGACGCGGGACGGGCGGAAGTCCTGATTCGATGCGCGCAGGAGCTGATTACGAATGCGGTGAAGCACGCGGCGGCGAGACAAATATGGATCGATCTGGAACTTTCGGAGCAGAATGTATTGAGTATTTGCAGTCACGATGATGGGAACGGCGCAACGACAGCCGCATCGCGCAGCGGAATTGGACTGAAGGCGATGCAGGAACGCTTTGAAAACTTCGGCGGCCGTGTTCAGGTATGGACTGATCCCAAGGAGGGATTCATGATGATGGGATTTCTCCCCATGTATCCAATCGGTGAAACGGCATGATTCGAGTTGGTGTCGTTGAGGATCAGAACCTTGTGCGCGAGGGGTTGGAGCGACTCTTGCTGTTGACTCCCGATATCCGTGTGACGCAGCATGCGGTGGATGGGCGCGACGCGCTGCGACTGCTGCACGACGATTCGCTGGATGTTCTGCTGCTCGATCTGCGCATGCCGGAGATGGATGGCATTGCTCTATTGGAAGAGGCTTGCAGACGAAGGGCCGAGATTCCCTGCATTATCCTGACGACCTTCGATGACGATGATTACATCCTGGAGGGAATCCGATTGGGGGCGAAAGGATTTCTGATGAAGGATGTTTCCTTAGCAACGCTGAGCGATGCAATTAGGACCGTCGCAGCAGGAGGAACCCTACTGCAGCCTGCTTTGACCCAGCGCCTGATGAGGCGCATGAGTACAACGCATCGCCACCCGGTAGAGCCGGGCGGCCCATTACCGGAGAAGCTGACTGAGCGAGAGGTACAGATTTTGCGCTTGATGTTTGGTGGTTTCAGCAATGGGGAGATCGGTTATGCGCTGCGGCTATCTGAAGGAACAGTGAAGAATCACGTCTCGTCGATTCTCGGCAAACTCGGGGCGCGAGACCGCATCCGCGCAGTGTTGAAGGCAATCGAAGAGGGATATCTGACACCGACGGCATGACCAATGGCACTCCCGCCGATCAAAAGCAGCTGCTTCAATAACTATTAGTCTTCATTACATAAAATCACTAAACGCAGATGGCTACTCCTATTGTGCCTCTGCGTTGGATGAGGATCGGCCCGAATGAATATTCGCTTTCTTGCCGCTGTTACGTCCTTGCTCACTTTTGCATCTCTCCAAGCCCAGAATTCGAAACTGGCGACGCCAGACTTTCCGGAAGAGATCGGAGCGCAGCGAAGGCTGGCCTCGACGAAGACGATGTTTCCCGCGGTTCGCGGTATGCATGAGATGGTGGGTGGTGGGAACAACTTTGTGACGGAGGCGGGGCTACGCATCCTCCGCGCGGGGGGCAACGCCGTCGACGCAGGGGTCGCCTCTGTTCTTGCCGCGGCCGTGACAGAAGAGGACCACTTCAGCATGGGCGGAGAGATGCCACTGCTGGTAAAGATGAATGGCAAACCGGTTGAGGTAGTCTCCGGTGTGGGCACAGCTCCGGCAAAGGCTACCATCGACTTTTTCAATCACCGGCCCCTGGAGCCCTGGGAGACGCCAGATCGCAAGCCTCCGATTCCAGCGCAGGGAATACTGGCGACGACTACTCCGGGAATGTTTGATGGAGCGATGCTTGCGCTGGAAAAGTATGGGACGATGTCGTTTGCACAGGTGGCCGCTCCTGCGATTGAGTACGCGGATGGATTTCCAACAACGGAGGTCTTCGCGGATACGCTGAAGCGCGACGAGTCGATGTTGCGGCGTTGGCCTTCGTCGGTGAAGTTCTTCTTCACAAACGATCAACTGCCTAAGCCGGGAGAGATATTCCATCAGCCTGATCTTGCTCGTACGCTACGCTCGCTGGTGAGTGCGGAGGCAAAGGCAAACGGAAGCCGTGTGGTAAAGATCGATGCAGTACGCGAGTACTTCTATCGTGGGCCGGTGGCGAAGGAGATGGGAGCATACTCCGAGGCGCATGGTGGCTTGGTGACCTACAAGGACATCGCGGCCTTTCATGCCGAGACAGACACGCCTCGTTCCACGACCTTTCATGAATACGAGATCGTTAAGCCGGGTTTCTGGACGCAGGGGCCGGTGCTGTTAGAGATGTTCAATCTCCTTGAATCGTATGACCTGAAGGCAATGAAACATAACTCGCCGGAGTATCTACATCTGCTTGTGGAGGCTGCTAAGTTGGCGTTTGCGGATCGAGACATGTATTACGGAGATCCAAAGTTCAGCAAAATTCCCGAGCAGACACTGTTGTCGAAGGAGTATGCCGCAGAGCGTAGAAAGCTGATCGATTCGGCTCATGCTTCGATGGAGTCGCGTCCGGGTAAGATCAAGGGTTACAACATTCCGATGCCGGACGGCAAAGTCGCTAAAGTCGAGGTGCATGATACGACATGCGTCGATGTGGTGGACCGACAGGGCAATGTCTTCTCTGCAACACCGAGCGGAGCATGGCTTCCTGCCGTAATCGCGGGTTCCACAGGCATTGCCTATGGAACCCGGCTGCAGTCACTGGTTACAACTCCAGGTCATCCAAATGTGATTGAGGCAGGCAAGCGTCCACGCGTGACGCTGAGTCCAACACTGATTCTGAAGGATGGTAAGCCGGTGTATGCAATTTCGACCCCCGGCGCTGACAATCAGGATCAGGCCCTGTTGCAGGTGATTCTGAACCTTATCGTTTTCGGGATGTCTCCACAGGAGGCGGTGGAATCTCCACGATTTCAGACAGAGGCGTTCTATAGCTCGTTCGCGATGCATGATTTTCAGCCAGGCAAATTGAATCTCGAGTCGCGGATCCCGAAGGCCACGTCGGATAAGCTGGCAAGCTGGGGACATCTGGTGACGGTGGCGGGGCCGTGGAGCAATGCCTCGGCACCAATCGTGATCAAGATCGGGGATGGCGTGCTAGAAGGCGGAGCCGATCCGAGGCGTAATCGATTTATAAATGGAGATTAAGTGCGGCTTAATAACCTCAGAGCGCCTTGGTCTGCTCGGAAAGACACATCAGACTTTCTAGAATCTGTATTCTGCTAGCGAACTGGATATTGCGACTCCCGGTACGAATGCCCTCTTTGCAGGTTGGCAAGGCTGCTGTCGTAGAGAGGTTATGGTTGCCGACAAGGTTATAGGTGGTGGTGAGGCACGGTCGAACTCGGCTGAGGGTATGCTGCAGGTGATGCATGTTTCATAAAAGACGCCTATAAAATCGTGAAAATTGCCGGGTTTTTGGGCAATGTTCGTGTCATTCTCTTGGCATTACGGTGGATGCGCCGCTCGGGCGATTGCCGGAGGAGGAAGCTCCGCCATGCGGAGAAAACGACACATTATTGTGGTCAAGAGAATCCGTGCCGAAGCAAAACCTTCGAATCGTGTGCGGTTGACACGAGACTCGTTTCCCATACCTCATCCAGGAGATGAGAGCGATGATCTTCCCGCACGCTCGGGCTCATCACCAGTACCGGTCCAGGGAAGTCCTGCGTTACACAGCCTACTGAAGGGAAATCGATTCACGCTGGATCACATGGCACTCGAACATGAAAAGTCTCGCGCACAGAAGGTGCGTCTGCTCTCTCCCGAAACCAAGTCGAAGGACCGATCATGGCTGCGGATTCTTTCTCAATGACTAACCCGTCCGCGCGAGCGATGTACATGGCAAGCCACGCAGTCCTGTCCCCGACACACAGGAAAGTGCCGTGGATAAGTGAAGCCACTTCTCTTGGAATGCCATTGGCACGCGGGATCCGCGAGGCGCTGGAGGAGTTGCTGGGTGCAGATTTCAGCAGGGTAAGAGTGCACGAAGACCCAGAGGTATTTGCGTTGTACACAGTTGCATTTGCTTGTGGAGAGGAGCTTTACTTCGTACCGGGAGGGTACGATCCCGCGACGCCGGAAGGCCTTTTCGTGTTGGCACATGAGTTGCAGCATGTGATCCAGCAGCGACGAATGGCTCCGCAGATGAGATCCGGATTTCGTGCAATCGTGTTGGAAGACCCAGTGTTGGAAGCGGAAGCAAACCGAGCCGGCATGCACGCTGTACGGAGTCTCGCTGGCATCGACTTCCCAGACTGCGACTCGTGCGAAGCCGATGCAGCAGCGAAGTCGGCTCCGGCGCATAAGCTGCTTCCCGCCATCGTACAACCCCTACGCGTAGGCAAGATTCCGAGAGCCGTGTTTCTTAATAACAACGTGCCGCCGGAGGCCGATTATGGCAATCTTGTCGGAAGCTTTCCTACGGTACGGCATGATGTGGGGGATTTCACTGCCGTCATGCGCACCCGCATCGTGAACGCCAACGCCGCCTACTACGATCCGCTGAACAATCCGGCGGTTCCTATGGTGCCGAATGCCTTGCCGCTAGCTGGAGGCGATTACGCCTCTGATGAAGACCAGACGCAACTGTGGCCGGTAAACCAGCTCACTCAATGGATACTGGAGATCGACCACATTGTGCCGTATACGGACTGGGGTTGCAACGATTTCCGCAATGCGCGTTTGCTGTCAAAGCAGCAGAACAACCCGAATGCGGTCGTTACACGGCCACACCGCTTCCTCGTAGTTTCGATGGACAACCTCGCAAATGTTAATAACAGTGGCGTGACGGTCAACCGGGGACAAATTCTCAATACCGCGCAACTCAACACGCTGTTGCAGACCGCCAGGATTCGTTACAACAACGGCCAGCAGCTTTACAGGCCGGATCATTACGCCGGAAATCCGCTTGCTCATTCATATGAGATGACCGACGACGATTTCGAAGCCTTGTACTACGGTCTGGATCAGGAATAAGCTCGCATCCAGTCAACCCAAGGAGCAGTCTCCGATGGCGCAACCCGCAGCGTTGTTGATTACGTTTCACGCGATCGAAGGAATGGAAGGCCGGCTGCAGCGGCTGATCGTTCCGTTTGCCCACGACGTCGTATCGCAACCTGGCTGTGTGCAGGCGATGGTGGAACGCGCAGCCGAGGATCGGCTGCACTTGCTGTTGTATATGCGCTGGGAGAGTACGGACGAGATGTTTCGCTATGTGAATACGCCACCGTTCATTTACTTCATGCAGGCGGCGGCAAAGCTGACGGGAAACAAGATGGGAGTGGTTCCTTCCTTTATCCTCGCCAATTACGAATCGATTCCATCCCTGGTGGAGGAGTTAGAGCAGGACATCGTTTCGGAAGAGCGGCCGCGCAAGAGGCGAAGAGATGAACAGGAAGAATAAGGATTAGAGGATGGTCGGTCGTTGTCCTGTGCGGTTCCCTTATTTGCAGGAATCGTAATTTAGTCCGAGTAGGCTGAAGAGTCCTGACTTATGCTACGGGAAATCGCGGTCGGCCTGTCTGCTGTCTCGCTTTCGATACGATCTCTCATCTTTTACCAAGGAAAGGATCACCCATGAACAACTTCTGGTTCACCTGGGCTAACACCTCGGATCAGTTTCAACAATGGAGTTTTCTGGACGGGGGCAATTACTTCGAACTTCCACCCAATAGCTCGCGCGTGGAAGAGAACCAGTATGACCTTGGAGACCGAATCAAGATCAACGTCTCGCATAAGCTTCCGGTCACGCTGGTCCTAACCGGACTGGGGTGGAAGTTTGAGAATCCAACTGATTATTTCGTGATGAATGTGGACCTTACGAAAAAGACGGTACAACTCGCCTGTATCGCTGAAATATTGCCCGCGAACTAACGGACGGAGGGCCGACGGCGGAACTAGCATAGGCTGGCTCCGCTGACCAATTCTGTGGGACAGATACCTCATAGCAGATATGGCTGAAGAGCGCGGTCTAAAGCACTGGTGTCCTGAGGCGTGGCTACGTGGAAAACACTTTTGTGACGAATGACTTGCCTCCTGTGACAATCTCCCTGACCGGCGACGGGGAAGATATTCGTGGAAATGTTTACACGTTTGATATCGAATTTTGTACGCACGACTGCTCCGTCTTTGCCTTTGCCAACGTCGATGTCCTGAAGATTAATTCCGGCGTGGAAGGGGCATCGATGTGGAGGGTCGTGAGTGACTCTGGCATGGTGCTGAAGCTGGCGACGGGTTCAATGTCATTCGCGACAATTAACCAGGCCTTTGCGGCGGCACACCGGCTTGAGGATGCACTGGTGCTCTCAATGGAAGGGAGTGCGTCTCCCACTTTCTCTGCCATCACTTTGGAGTTAATGTGCAGTCGGTGGAACGACTTGCTGGATCCGTTCATTGTCGAGCTAAGGTCGCTTTGTCCTCAGAGCACGGGCGATCCACAATTCACCTCGTGGCAAGAGGTAGGGAAGCAGCTGACAGGAAAGAATGTCGATAGTGGCATGAACCTGATCGCAGCGCTGCATCGGTATCTCAACAACGAGAAGGATTGGGAACAGTATGTCGGGGCGACCGTCGTCGGCAGGGGGCAGAGAGACTGGGATGGGGGCTACGTCACTCGTGTAAATATGCCTATGACTCTGGCTGGTTACTTTCTCTATATGGCCAAGGTCTGTCTGGTGCGAACGGACAAGAGCCTCGAGGATGCGGCACTGGAGACGCACGCCGGAAGCGCTAGTCCGGAGCAACTAGTGACGGACTGGTTTTGGAGTTCCTTGCTTGCGAGTGTATGCAACAACTACATGTTGCGAGTCTTTGGTGCCGAGACGCTGGCGGAGCGGGGCATCGCACCGGATATTCGCGATATCGATCCAAGCGGGATGAGCTACAACAACTTGCGGGCAGTGGCATTCCTGTACCTCATTGCGAGCAAGGTACTGAGTGGTGCGCTGGCCGCATTGAGCGATCTTGCGCGCTCCACACAGCAGAAGAGTTTATGGCGGCATCGGCCAAAGGATTCGCGGGTCGGAGACGACCCGACCGGCGAGGCAAGCAAAGAGGTTCTTCGCGAAGGCCATATCTACAGCCTCGAATGGGCCGAATACCATCAGTCACTGATGGACCTGACGAGGTCGTGGTTCCGAGCAGCCTTGCAGGAAGTGATGGGATGCGAGGAGTTCACGTCGGGATTCTGCCGGGCCGTTGCATTTGAGCTGCGCAATGATGTCGAGATTTCCATCTGGCACAAAACGCTGAAGAGGCAATTAATGATGCTGGAGGATACCCGCTGGGACGGCCTATTTGCTGATCGCAAGGGAACCTGGGACGATCTGCGCGAGCATAGATGGAAGCCCTTCGTGATCCAGATCGCAAGAGTCGAGCGGGCAATCGCCGATGAGCTGGAGGTCTTCGCGGAATGGCGAGAACAATGGCCCGATCTGCCTGCGCGGGAATATTGTTTGCTGCAACGAAGCGTTGAACGCTCGATGCTCGATCCCGCTACCGCGCCAGCGTGGGAAGGAAAGCCTGAGACGATGATGGCCGCGATTTCCAATGAAGAAATTGACGCGTGGACCTATATGGTCGATCGCCTGATCCATCAAGAGCCACGGCGTTCCGCAACGGAGTGAAGCATGGCCATTCGACGTAAAAAGAAAAGAGTCGTATTGATAAGGTCGCATCGCCGACAATCATCTTCGGAAGCTCGCACCGTCAGGGCCACTTCGCACCCGCCGTCTGTTCGTTCCGCAGCAAGGCCGCAAAGCCAGCCCGGTTCTGCAAGCTCCAGAACGAAAAGACACTCGATCGACTGGGAAGAAGAACATATCACCGCCGACTTGCTGGATGATGCATTGGCCGGAACGGAGGCTGCTCTCGATGCCAATCGACGTTACCGCAGGGGTGCTTTGAGGGCCGGGGAGACACAGATTGTTCCACCGACATCGAGGCAAAACGTTTCGCCTCTGGCCGGCTCCACTCGTACCTCTAGACGTTCTTCGATTCCTACAAGATATGCGGTGAAATCGTGGAAACGAAGAACGTAGGTTTGTCCAAGTGTCGCCGAACCGGTTTGGATTACGGTTCACACACAGATGGGATCTGCAGGCCGACCGGTCTTCGGTCTCTTTCAAAAGGAGAACAGCATGGCGTTTCCAACGTCCGTCAACGATCAGATTACCGATTCCGTCACGCAAGCCAACGTTAAAGTTCTAGGTGACTCACCTGCGATGTCGTTGGCGAGCTTGTTCCAGGCTACCGCGCAGGCACTTGCCAACTCAGCCCATAACGCGACCACCTCGCAGCAGCAGAACAATGTGACCGCCCAGGCTTCAACCACCATGGGCGTGACAACCCTGTACTCGCTCGATACGGCCTCAACGGCCATGGCTACAGAAGCGATCCTGACTCCGCCGCCAGTGCGCGGGCTCTGAAGTTCACTCTCACCCCAACCCATTTAGTCCATAGGACAACCTGAAAGGAGCTCCATGTTTCCAACATCCGTCAATAACCAGATCACTGATTCCGTCTCGCAGGCTAACTTGAAGGTGCTCGGCGATGCTCCTGCCATGAGCATGGGTAGCCTGTTCGTCGCTACGTCGCAGGCTCTTGCCAACGCCGCGCACAATGCCACGACTCTTCAGCAGCAGAATGTCACAACGTCCCAGGCGGCCAATGTTCAGGGGGTGTCGACGTTGTACAGTCTATCAACCGGAACGACCGGCACTGGCACCACTAAGATCGACAAGGTTGTTGGTCTGAACGTCCTGCCTCTGGGCATGTAATTGGAATCACCGCCCTGGGAATAGTTTGGAGGAAGCTGCCAATGTCGATCCGACGTAAGCCGACGCTGAGGACGGGTTCCCACAGGAGTGTGCATTCCGGGGGAGCCCGAGGCGACCTCATGAAGGCGAATCTGAAGCGCTTTCAAGAGTTGATTCAACGCAGTCAGGGGGGAACAGCCCCAGTCACGACAAAGCCAATCCCGCCCGCCGCGCCGGTGGCCCAGCCGAAGCAATCCGCGGCTCCGGCGCGGCCACCGGTGGGAGAAGTTATTTCGCCGCGCCGCGCGGGCCGTTCCGGAGTTCGCATGGCGCAGGCTGCCCGCCAGGTGCGTGTATCGGTCAGCGAAGCCTGCGACTTGTTACGTGAAGAAACCAGCCAGCTTTTCTCCGGAGATCAGGGGATGGAACAGATCGTTGCCGCAGCGCATCGCATCGCCGACCTGGCGACCGCGGGGGTACAGCGCACCGAGGAGATTGCGGAGATAGCCACTGCCGAGGCGCTTTACGAAGCGCAACGGCAAAAGATACCGCAGAAGGAATCGCCCGAGGTTTCCCCTGACGCAATTGTTTCGCCGCCCTCGACCCAGGCATGAAAGCAGCCAGTATTCAGCTTGCCGCTGCTGGTCGCGCTTACCAGTCCGTTGCTCAGTCCGCAGCAATCGCGATTCAGGATGCTGCCGATTTTCTTCGCAGCATGAACACCATCAGCTCCACTGCCGCCGGCATAGGGATTGCTATGGTGATCGCTGGCAATGCCAAAGGGAAGGATGTTATTAGTGAGGCGGCGAAGGTCGCCGCCAACGGTGTCACCCAATTTACGGCTGCAACCGGCGCCGCGGTCAAAGTTGCCTCCAGTTTTCCCAAGAGCTTTACTTCCACGAGCGCTAGCTGATGGCATACCCTACCCCAGTCAATAATCAGATCACCGATTCTGTGTCGCAGGCCGGCGTGATGACGCTTGCCTCTTCGCCTGCGATGGCTGCGGCCTTGCTTTATCAGGCTGTGGCCCAGGCGATGGGCATCGCAGCCAACAATGCCAGCATGCTGCAGTTGCAGGGCAGCAACGTAACCATGGCGATCTCTGCCACAGCGTGCGCCATCATCCTGGCGCAGAAACCGAAGTCGTAGACAACATGAGGCAAACAGTGAAATACGGGGAAATCTACTATCCGAGTTTCCGCGAAGTCTTTTTTGAACATCGTAATTCCGTCCTAGTTCCCTAGGACGCCAACCACTTAGCTTTACCTCACCGGCCGAAACCTGGCTCGAGAAAACCTTTAGGAGAACGGAATGGCCTTTCCTACTTCAGTCAACAACCAGATCACCGACTCGGTGACTCAGGCGAACTTGGAAGTTCTTGGATCTTCGCCGGCGATGGCTTTGGCGAATCTCTATCAAGCGACGGCACAGGCATTGGCCAACTCCGCTCACAACAGCACAACGTCCCAGCAGCAAAACAACATCACGGCGCAGGCGGCCACAGTCATGGGGGTCACTACGCTGTACTCCATCGATACCGCGACTACCGGCGAAGCGACCTCAAAGATTTTTTCCGTCTAGTAGGTCCGCCTCCATCTTCACCTCAGCAAGCAGCAACTGGCTGAGACAGTTGCAAGCACGCAGCAAAAACTCAACCCAGAATCCACCATTGAGGAGAACAACATGGCATTTCCTACTTCCGTAAACAACCAGATCACCGATTCCGTTACCCAGGCCAACGTAAAGGTGCTAGCTGATGCACCTGCGATGGCAATGGCGAACCTCTACCAGGCGACTGCGCAGGCGCTCGCGAATGCTGCCCACAACGCAACCACCGCGCAGCAGCAGAACAACATTACTGCACAGGCTGCGACGGTGATGGGAGTTGCCACACTGTACTCGATTGACACGGCCTCAACAGGCGAAGCAACGAAGACGATCCTGCAGTCGTAGAACCCTGTCTGGTAGCGAATTCCGCTCCGGCCCTCAAACGTCGGAGCGGTTTCCCTCCATCTAGCTAAGGACCTGCGATGCCCGCATCGAACTCAACGCTTGCCGCGGTACCGTTGTTACGTCTTTCGCAGAGCTCGGCTCTGTCGATGGGGTTTGCCGAAGCAGCTGGTGCCCACTCCATTGGGATCATCATGTATAACGCTGCGGAAGCCCAGAAGGCTGTGCAACAGATCGAGATTGCCGCGCTCGGATATGTACTTGCCAAGATGGCCGCCGCGGCCGGCGGATAGATTGACCGTACTTGCTTCAACAAGATCTTTGCTCTTCGACGAGGTGGACCATGCTGTATGAACAGGACGGAACCGTGAATGATCAAATTACCGATTCATTTACCCAGACCATGACGCACGTCGTCGGGAACTCCCCTTCCGAGACGAAAAGCATGCTGGACACGTTGATGGCTGAAACCATCGGTATGGCGATGTACAACGCGGTGACTAACCAGCACAATGCGCAGATGGTCAGCAATGCAACTGTAATTGCGGCGTGCGCGCGGATGTTGAAGGCGCCTATCGCGGTAAGTCCTGCTATACCCATTACTCCGTCCACCATTCTCAGCGTCACGCCCACGCCGATTCCGCTCAGCACTCCGACACAGGTGATCACAGTTGTTGCCACGGGGCTCCAGAATGGGTTCAGCCTCAGCATCCTCACCGAAGAGGACGCGCTACTAGCGACCTTGTCCGGAACGACACAGCTGACCTATGTTCCAGGCTCATCGAGCTTCACGTTCCAAACTGCGGTCTTTACAACAGCAGGCAAGTACCGTCTTCGTATTCAGAACCCGCCTGTAGGGAACGTCAGTTCGATGCCCAGCGCACCTTTTGAGATAACAGTTGCCAGTGTGGCCCCGCAGGTGAAAAGTATCGTCCCCGCCGGTCCTGATACCTATCACGTTTCCGGGAGCAGTTTTCATCCCCAGATGACCGCCGCTTTTGAGGATGCTGAAGGTAATAAGGTGCCGGACGCTTCCATCAGCGAGATTCGTCCTGATCTCGTCAAGATCTTTGTGCCCAGCGATGCTTCCGCCGGACCTTTCCGAGTCACTTTTACCAATCCTTCGAACCGGACCACTACCAGGCTATTCAACAAAGCCGTAGCGATGATGAATGTGGCGACGGTTTACCAAAGCTGCGAGGGATCCGAGACCAGGACCAGCGGAGATACCACTCCCCGCATCAGTGAAACCGAGTCAGTTTCGTCAGAAAATCCTAGTAAGTGTCCTGGTCAACAGCAGCAATAGATCCACTTTTCCCACTGAAGGAGAAACACCATGGCTGAATTCCCAGTGAACCATCAGGTGATCGACGCTATCCAAAAAGTTCGCACCTCCGTTTCCTCGTCCGACGCGGTTTGGGAGACGGGTTCCGGAAAAGCATTTAACTTTGTTGCGCAAGCCACGGCCATGGCGATTCAAGACGCTACCGATAACCTGCGCAATGTGAGCACCATGAGCACAACGGCCATCGGCGTCGCCATGACTCAGCTCATGAGCAGCGGCGACACTGCGACGTGGTCGGATGTCATCAAGCTCGCGCAGGGTCTTGTTAAAAGCAGCGCAGAAGACTTCGAAAAAATCGGAACGACAGCGGCTGGAGTAATGAGACAGTTTCCGCCGTGCCCTGTCCCCACCTCGGTCGATCCTACTGGTAACGAGTAGATACTTTGATCTCCAGCATCGGGGCCACAAGTATTGGTTCCGGAGACGTGAGATAAGACGATGACCCAACGTGAACGTTCTCAACTCGCGACCGCAATGCAAGGAGTGGAACTGCACTGCCACCCGCATCCGGATGCGATGGAAGCTCTTGGGGCCGCCGAAGGAAACCACGTCTATCTGGACCTCCGCGACGACTTCCTGGGCTCTCCGCGCTCGATGGAGCTACTGAGCCATGAGTTGACGCATGTACTGCAGCAGAGGCAGGGCCGCGTGGTGCCATCGCGCGGACTACGTCATAACGACGATCCGCTGCTGGAGGCGGAGGCTAACGCTCTGAGCCACGATTTTCCGCGGCTGCAACAGAGATTGCGCGAAACCTCCGACACACTTCCGCTCGCGCCCGTGATTCAATGCTTCGTGCAGTCTGGTGATCGCTTGATTCACCACCGGTATGATCTTACCGAGAAGGCGCGGATGATCTTTGAGCTCATCCACTTCAGCCACCACTGGCTTCGTGCGGTCGATTCGTCTCCACAGCCCTGCATCTTCAATAATGAGTTCGAACTGCTTGCCGGTGTTCAAGAGGGGCTGCATGGAACACGCATGTTAACGCTTCGGCGCCTGGCGCTCATGGTTAGTCCGCTGGCTCTCGAGTCCCTGGATATAGAAGAACTCGAAGCTATCTACGATTATGAGCGCAACGGCGATGAAAACAAGGTGGCTCTGAACAGGGCGCGGAGGGCGCTCAGTCGGCTTGAGTTGCGCACGGAAAACGATCTCCTCATCGTTGAGGATTTTCTAAAGAGCACCAATGTCCAGAACGAACCGATCTTTGCTTCTACTAGTCTGGCCGATCGTATTGCTGTCTTCGACCTGGTGGATGGGGCTGTGACCCCGGCACACTTTGACTTAAATCAGCAGCGCAACGCTGCTCAGTTTGCCGTGCGCTTTTCCCAGAGCATTCTGGAGTTCGTCGACTACTACCGCTTCTATATGGCGTATATCGGACCCGATCCCCAGAATGCAGGACGCCAGGGGCGATCGCCCGAAGTTGCTCTCGAGGCTCTTGTGGAGCCGCTGCTCCCTTTCCTATGCTGCCCCAGTTTTCCTACGCCGCCGCGCGCTCAGGATCTTCCCTCCCTCCTTACGCAATGGTCAGCACAATCTAACAAAGTCGGCTTTCCGAGGATTTCGGCAGGGGTGGCTCACATAGCTATGTACGCCCGATTGAACGGCGAGGCGGGTCGCAACGCCAGGGAGATCATCTACCGTTACATGGACCGCCTGCAGGCTCTATGGCTGGAGCGTATTCCGGACTTCGTTCACTACACCCAGGACGGCGGAGAAGTGGAGTACGGTTACCGACAGCACGCAGGACACATTCTTCTTCGGCTGTCGGAGGACGGCAACCTGACGATTGGTCCGCATCGACCGGATCCTCGGGCCTTTCCCCGGCAAATGGAAAAGGCTGAAAGGGAACCGGAACGCTCTTGACCCCAGTATGAAAGCGGAGTGTCTATGAAGAGTCGCAAAGATAAAACAGAAAGATCTGCCGAGTCGGCCAGCCAATCCAGGAGGAACGCATCATTGCCCGTTCGTTCGGCGCGACGAGCTCCCGTGCATGGGGAGGTGCTTGCAGCAGGGAAGAAAGATGATTCGCTGCAGGAATATGGATCAGAGGAATCGCCTATTTCGCAGCCTGAGCGCCCGTACATTTCGCTTAGAGGCTCTTTGCGTTTCGTCGTGAACCCTGACGAAAATCGTGACACTAAAGATTCTCTAGATCAAAAGCAGTCCATAGGAGACCCCAGTTGGGAGGAATATCTCGATATGGATATATCTTCTTCTGATTTTGAAAGTCTCACCGAATACTCGGCAGAGATGGAAGTTGAAGCGGCCATGCTCGAAGCAGAACTTGCGATGCAGACAGACGAATCGGCATTGATGTTCGAAGAGGGCATGGAAGTATTTGAGATGGCAAAAGATGGAGTGTCACTCGTATGGGAGGAGGAGGGTGCCGAAATTATCGAGGTCGAATAGACTTCGCTTGATGCTAATCGTTAGATAGGGCCTCTGGCCAAAACGCTTTTCGAATGAAAGTCTCTGCAAGAAAAGTCTGATGATGGTCGTCGGTGGGGGGCACTTCATGTAACTGGACTTCTTTATGTATTGGATTTCCCCGGCTCCCCGAATCGCTGTTTGAGCCCGTATGTTCTCCCGGGCCGCAGTTATTGTTCCATGTAGTTTCCGTCAGGCCGAGAGTTCGGACCAGCCCCTTCGGGAGCCGGCCGCAAGACAGTCTCTCCGTCGACACCCTCCCACTCCTCCACAGGTCAAGCAAATAAGTAACCGGCTGTAAGCAAGCTGCCGGCTTCCCCCCTTTTGCGCCTGGAGGAGCAGCAGTTTGCCCACCCGTAAGGATAAGGATGGGTCCAAATAGTGTTGTCCAACTTGAGCTCACGACACAACGAACATGCATTTCTGGGCAACTCCTGCATTTCGGAAAACTTGGTTGAGCGGATACCGCTCGAGGATGACCCAGCGCTGGCGAGGACGGACAGACTTCGCGAATCTTTGTTTGTCATGCTGCACCCCATCGTGAGCCATACCAAGGCGACTCGGGTGGAACTTCATGCACTGGGTCAGTGCGTTATTGCCGAAGCGTTCAGGGAAGATCGGAGCACCTCCGCGTATGGGGCAGAAGGCAACGGCCGGATGCTCAGTGTTGCACACCGATTTTCGAGCGTATCGAAGCCCATCGAGCATAGGCTCTCGTTGCCTTATGGCCGTAGGTCGATCGGCTCACTGGTGTTGACATTTGCACAAACGAGCTGCCTGCGCGAATTCCATCTAAAGGATGAGGAACTCGCGCGCGAGATTGCTCTGCAAGTAGCGCGGCACGATTTTCGCCATCGTGCCCGCCGCGCACTGGATCTTGATGTCATTCTCGCCGGCACCAGTGCCGCATTGCGAAATGTCGAGACCCAGATAGAAAAGGTCAGCGCGGTGCCTTATCCGGTGGTACTCGAGGGGGAGTTCGGCTCAGACCCGCTAGCAATCGCGGCAGCGATCCACTTGGCCAGCAACAGCGAAGACCGTCCTTTTGTCACGCTCGACTGTGCCTATCGGAACCCGGAGCGCTTTTCCGAAGAGATCGAGACTGTGCACCGGATGGCAGCCGGTGGAACGCTCTTTCTGCGCAGCGTGGACCTGCTGGGGCTTGGATCGCAGCGTGACCTGTTGTGCGGGTTACGGCAAGGGAGGGGTGTCCTTTCGCAGCGCCCGGTAGCGCGACTCATCGTTTCCACGCATCGGTCGCTGGAGTCGTTGGTTGAGGAAGGCAGCTTTTGCCGACTCTTAAAGACCGAACTGGACTATTTGCGCGTTATCCTTCCTCCTTTACGTGATCGACGCGAGGATATCCCACTGTTGCTGGAGGAGCTGTTCCGCGAACGATCTCCCCTAGGCGCTCCCAGGCGCCTGAGCGAGGCTGCCGCGTCTGCCTGCCGGCGGTACGACTGGCCTGAAAATGAGTCGGAACTTGAGCGGACGGCGACTCGGCTAGTGGTAATGACGGAGGATTCTCTGGTTGGTCTTCAACAGCTTCGCAATACCGTCTCATGGGTTTCCGACGAACCACGAGTCCTGGATATCGGTCCATCACTAGAACCCGGAGCAGAAAAGTACTTTCTCGACGAACCAGCCCAGGACTTCAGCGTGGAATCGGAGATTCACTCTCCAGATCACAACGATACGTCGTGTCTCTATGCCGAACCCGATCTGGCAGTCGAACGCGGAGCCTATAACGTGGCCGAATCGGCGATCGAGCAGGAGATGGAAGAAGTGGGCATGCTTGGGGACTTGCCCGTCCGTCTGGTCGCAGGAGATTTTTCCAATCTCGACGGCATGGCAATCGGCATCCAGCGTGCTCTCCGCTACGTGGGAACAAACTACACAGAAGACATTTCGCTTGGTCAATTAGCGCGCGAAAGCTTCATGAGTCCGTCGCATCTTTCTTTTCTGCTCAAGCGTTCACTCGGAGTGCCGTTCAAGTCTCTCCTCGCGGCCGTTCGCATCGAACGCGCCAAACAATTGCTGAGCGAGCCCAATCCGAACAGCATTACGGATATCTCTTTGGACGTGGGCTTTGGCGATCTGAGCCACTTCGAACGAACATTCAAGCGGCTTGTCGGCACTAATCCACGCGAGTACCGCCGTCAGCAGATCGCCTCTCGTGCCGCGTCAGAACGCGCCCTCCATGCCGTTGCGGAACGCGAGATTCCTCCCCGCTTTGCCAGGGTTGAAAAATGAGTCGCGTAAACGATGTGGGGCTTTGCCTCTGATTCATGGGAAAAACTGCAAACATCGTCAATCTGTCCGCGTTTTGCGATACATGGGGACCTAGTTTGAACAGAGGTCTAGTTTGCGACGGAGGTCCCCTTGGAAAGCCCTGAAGCCCGAGACATGCGCCGAGCGCTGAGCGGTAAATTGACGCGCACGCTCAACACCTCGACTGACTATCCCGAGATCCGGCTCAAGGTGCTGGAGGCGCTCGAAGAGCTAAATCAGCGGCTCACCGAACTGGAGTCGCTTGCCTATGCCGAACTCCACATCGATGCCGGCAAGCCTCTCCTCCGCTTCTACATGAAGGGTGGAAATGCTTATGCATGCGTACACGATCCGGCAGGCGTCGCAGCACAGGACCAGGGTGGTGGTGACTCTGATTGGGATACACAGGTGATTGTGAATCCGTGGGCTCCTTTGCCCATCCAAATTTACCTCTACGCCCGTATTGAGGACATTGTCAGGGACCAGATGGTGAAGACCGGTGTGGAGATCGCGCGTGTGGCGGCAATTGTGGAACCACCGCCGTATCCGTCGTTTCCTCCGAGTCCTTACGTTGAATGGGCGCCGGATCAGCACGAGATGCGCTGTTATTACGAACTCACACGCGACGATCCACAGACCTTTCGCCAGGTATTCGACTATGACCGGCTGGGGATGTGGATGAACTCACGCATGCCATTAAGCGACGAGGATGTGCAGTCCAAATTGCTTCCGGGTATTATCTTCAACGATGGTGTAAGGCCGTTTCAGCTCTTCCGCATGGGGTATACGTGGCATGCGAAAGTGATCACAGTCCCGCCCCCGGACCCCTTGTTTTGGATAGGTCCCGAGATCGAACGGCCCGTACTGATGGAACTGATCGACGTGACGCTGCCGCGCCGCAACACGGTGGAAGCAGTCGAGCTATGGCAACAATTTGAGACAGGCGAATTGCGTGTGGTGTCGCAAACCATCGGCATACTTGAGGCAGCTCAACGTCGTATATATAGTCTGCCCCTGCCCAGCCTTGAATATCACCTGCGCGAGCAGGCAATCATGCTGTGCGAGGTAGCGGATGGAAGCTCCCGTCACAAGGACAAACTCAAGAAACGGTTGGCCCGATTCAACCAGATCTGGAATACGCTGTCGGTTCCGCCCGCGGTTCTGCCAGTAGGCATGATCAACCGAATGGCCGGTACGACCAACCTCGCCTTGATCCCTCTCAACGCCGGTGTCGATGCGACCATCCTTCAATATGCTCCGAATTACGCTGCGGGTACACCGCTCTATGGCCAGCCAGGAATTCAGACGGCGCGTCAACTAATGTACGCCGTAGCCAACCGTCCAATTCTTTTCCAGAGGGACCGTTATCTGGCCGGACGCAAGGCGATGCGTCTTCTCTCCCGGGTTCTGGGCTGGAACGACTGTATCTCCGATGCCGGATACAGTGACGATGTGGCGCTCCGTTCCACGCTGGCTGGCAATGGCTACTTCGACCAGTCTAGGCTGAAATCTTCCGATATCTATATTGCTGTCATTCTGAGGCTCATCGAGCACCAGAACCTTGACTGGGTTGCGCGCGATCTCGAAAACCAACTGCTGCAGTTGCCGCGGTACAGGGCCGAGCTGTTGCTGGCTGCTCAGAGAGGGGATGACGCCACGCTGCAGGAGCTTCTGGAGCTGACGGAAGCTAATACGCTGGAAGTGAAGCGGCTCAGTCACAACACGAGCCGACATAGCGGGATTAGTTATGAGCAGACTCTTGTACTCTTTTGCAATGGTGTCGCCAAGGCTTGCTTTACCCTGACAAATGCTCCGCCACAGGAAGCTCCGTTTCGCCCTGAACCGCTGGATCCGACCGTCCTTCTTGGATCGGTAGTGGACCTGGGGGAACAACGCAAGGCATCGGCGGCACTCATCGACGATTATTCCGTGCGCACCGCACTGTCGGAGCAGTTCGAAATCCTCAAACAACTCTTTCCGGGATTCTAAGCAGATGCGTGGGGTGCCAGCCCGGCTGCAACAGAAGCCGAAATCTTGAGCCCAGATCGGCTGGGTCAAAGGTAGAGCCAGTCGATCAACCATTTTCCTACTAACGAAATCCACTGTTGGAACTGAAATACGCGGTCTGCTAACGATGCCTCCGGCTATCCGGCCAGAATATTAGAACTTCACGATGTTCCTGCTGGTCTTCAATGTGGGAGCTTGGCTCCGGGGCATGATTGCTTTTTATCATTATCCGGCGCTGCTCGGGACGCAGGTCATTTTAGTTAGAGAGCCATAATTCTAGACAATAAAGCGGCATTATGGGCAAGGCCACGTGAAGGTCGGGAGCTATTCTGAGCTCAAGCTTTCAGCCAGTACAGGCTCGCGTCTGCGAGGTTAGTTATCGCCACGACGTGTGCGTTCGGGAGGGAAAAAGCTCTTACGGCAGCTGTCGCGCGCCCGAATGGGAAAGGGACGTCCCCGTCTTCAGCAGTTGCTCCTGCGTTTCCAAACCATGGCGAAGAAGACCAAAAGCCGATATGAGTTGAAGGAGAAGCTTGGCGAAGGAGGCATGGGCGTTGTGTGGCGCGCCTTCGACACTGTCCTCAACACAGATGTCGCGCTCAAAGTCCTGCTGGATGCGAACGATGCTACCGCTTTGAAGTTGTTCTATGAGGAGTGCCGCAAGCAATCTTCTCTGGCGCATCCGAATATTGTGGAAATCAGGGATGTAGGCAGTTTCGAAGAGGATGGCATTCGTCAGCCCTATCTAGTGATGCCGTTGCTACGCGGCATCACCCTTGCGTCGATCATCCGTTCTTCCCCCCAGCCACTCTCAACGGAGCGTTGCGTTGACATCTTCTCCCAGGTGGGGCGGGGATTGCAGGCTGCACACGATTTCGGTCTTTTGCACCGTGACATCAAACCCAGCAATCTCTTCATTCTCGAAGATGATTCGGTAAAGATCATCGATTTCGGTGTAGCTCACCGGTTGGATGTAAGCCGCACTGTGGGCCGCAAAGGTACCCTGCTTTACATGTCACCAGAGCAGCTCTCGATGAAGCCGCTCACTCGTGCCTCGGATGTCTTCTCTTTGGCTGTGGTCTGTTACGAGGTGCTCACTCGGCGACAGCCTTTTCTTGCCTCCACCGAAGATGGAGTGATCGAAGCCATCCGACATCTCAACCCGCCGCCAGAGTCTTCTCTCAATCCAAACGTCAGCGTGTCCATCGGGCAGGTGATCTGCAAGGGGATGGCAAAGGATCCCAGGCATCGTTTCGCGAGCGTCATGGAATTCAGTGAATATCTGCGCCGGGCGCACCATGACGATTCTTTTCTCGTCTTTGACCCGGATAAGTTTGCACCCCGTCTAGGCAAGGCCTCCGAGGCATACCAGCAAGGAAATCTTGAATTTGCGCAGGAGCTGGTCAGCGAACTTGAGTCGGAAGGCTATCTTACTCAGGAGCTGGAGTGGTCTGCCCGGCTTGCTTTGTGCCAGTGAGTAAGAGACACACTGGAGAAGGAGAGCATGATGTCACGAGGTAAGCGGTATCAACCGGAGCAGGTAGTGAATCTGTTGCGGCAGATCGAAGTGGCAGTAGCAAACGGGAAGACGACGGCGCAGGCATGCAAGGAAGCGGAGATCGTAGAGCGGACGTATTTTCGCTGGCGCAAGGAGTATGGCG
>Ga0255336_100695_pt1 | contig 41613 bp, 37 predicted proteins | sample MeOH1_35cm_T3_17_FD_189102 | JGI IMG/M metagenome (GOLD analysis project Ga0255336, IMG submission 189102) | Sandy soil microbial communities from University of British Columbia, Vancouver, Canada - MeOH1_35cm_T3_179 | ecosystem: Engineered > Artificial ecosystem > Sand microcosm > Unclassified ...
GTCCGTGTGACCGAGACCGTCATGTCACTCACCGGACGTCGCTCCAACATTCTTCGGCTGGAATAAGCCGATTAATGTTCACAATGTGGAACGACGGAATTTTCTGGGGTTCCGGCGTAGATCCCCGTATACGGCTCCGAGAACCGTTGTCGGTTCGGTTTCCTGAACTGTATTGACTGCGACAATTTGGCCGGCGTTCGGGTCAACCGCGATTGGCCTTGGTGCGGGTTGCACGGCGCTTTGATACGTGTCGTTGCCTGAATACCCGGGAGCCTGCTCAACTGGAGTGGTCCGGTGACGATACAAACGAGGCTGGACTGGCGCATCCTCCCGCGTGAAGAACTGCTGAGCGTCTGGTTGCGGCAATACAAGCGGCGCGCTGGCGGCCTGAGCGACGACCGGCACAGCTTGCGTCGAAGGCGCGGTCGTTGCCTTGGACATCGGAAGAATGCCGGTCATCGCAGAGATGCCAGTCGCACTAGCCAGGACAACGGCCACTGCCCCGCCTGCAACCAGAGGGTGGGTACGACTGCGTTGCGGCAAAGTGGAAGCCGGGATGGTATTCATGTCGCGCTCCGTTGACGTGCGTCAGCAAGAACGCCGGAGCCGACAAACCGGTGGGCGTAACGACCTCGATATTTGTAAGCAGTTTTGGCGTTTCCCGGCTGTCTTTCGCCAGCGTTGTCCCGGACGTACCGCTTCAGATGGCGTCCGGCGCGTCAGGCAACCGCTCCGAACAAGGCACCGACACCTGAGGACACGCCCATGGCTAAAGCGCTCCAGAAGACCACCCGGATAACACCCGGGCCAACTTTCGCCCCGCCCGCTTTCGCGGCCAGGCCACCCAGAGCCGCCAGCGAAACAAGAGCAGAGACGACGATGGCCGGCAGTAGTACGGATTCGGGCGCGAGCGCGGCTACGATGACCGGCAACGCGGCACCAACCGCAAAGCTGCCGGCAGAAGCCAATGCGGCTTGCAGAGGACGGGCTGCAGTGACCTCCGAGATGCCCAGTTCATCGCGAGCATGAGCACCCAGCGCATCCTGCGCCATCAGCTTTTCGGCAACCTGCCTCGCAAGCGGCAAATCCAGGCCCCGCCGCAAATAAATTGCCGTCAATTCTCGATGCTCGCGGGAGAAGTCGGCATCGAGCTCCGCCCGCTCCTGGACCAGCGCCGCCTTCTCCGTATCCGCCTGCGAGGAAACCGACACGTATTCTCCCGTCGCCATCGACATGGCCCCTGCAGCCAGGCCGGCCACAGCCGTCAGCACTACGCTTCCGTGAGTAGTGTGCGCGGAGGCTACGCCGGCAACGAGGCTGGCCGTTGAGACAATCCCGTCGTTGGCGCCCAGTACAGCGGCACGCAACCAGCTAATGGATTCCAGACGGTGCTGCTCCTCATGCCGAACAGGCATAACTCCTCCATCTTTGAAATGTTGATTCACTGGCTCACAGCGGTGGCTGCAGTGGCAGTCGTTTGGTGAAGCTGTTATGGCAGTGCAGTGCACCGGCTCGCTGGATTGTGACGTCCCTCCCGTGGCATTTCCTGCCAGCGCGACGGGTCTCGCGATTCGCGCTGCAGCTTTCCCCCCCTGCTCGACCGGTCGGTACTCACCTGACCACGTCAGCGGCTAGTCATATTCTTCCATTTGCGTATTTAATCGCGTGTGCGAAAGCACCCAACCCATAAGCCGGACTTCCCGTCCTGGATTTTAAGACATATACCACAGCATCGCGAAGGTCCGGCCCTGGGCCGGCCCCCCGCAGCACGTCGCAATGACCACATCCATTTCCGGAGCAGAAGGGCCGACGAACGGGTCCCAGGTCTTTGCCCGTAGCTTGCCTAATCCGGAAATAGTGGGGCACCGCTGCTCAAGCGTCCGTGGATGCACATCGACTGCCGGCTCGATGTCAGCACTAAATGCATCGGATCGCAGGCCGCCAGATTCGCGCAGCAATGCCTCGGCCATGACACTACGAGCGGAATTGGCGCGACACAAAAACAGGACGTTGCATTTCTGATGCCATAGAACACCCCCGTCATATTCTGGCGATAAAGTTTTGCGAGAATTCAAAAGGGGACGTTTTTCGCAGCCGTGACATCCCTTCTTCGAAGACGTCCTAAGGTTCAGGCTCTTCGCGCCAGGCGCGAGGGCTTCACATCCTGCGAGCAGGTCACAGGCCTTTAAAGGAGCGTGGCCCTGATGCTCTGCCAGGCCACTTTTTAGATTTACGCCACCAATCCTCTGGGCGCGTGGTGCGTTACCTTTATTGCAAGACATGACACCGAAGGAAACTGGTCAGGCGAACCAAAACCGCACCGTGACCCAAATTGCGGCCGACTTCGAGGAGCTTCTGGCGACACGACTCTCATTCATTGACGCGAGCGAGAGACTCGAAATATTGTGGGACGAGGCGAATGCGGCGGCGAGTCGCCTGTTAGGCAATAGTCTCGGGTACGGCTATATCGCCTTGCTCAGGCAGATGCACGCAGAGTTCGGTTCTCGCTATCCAGATGGCGACGACAGGGATTTGATGGGAACGAGGCCGGCACCGGCAAGCGCCAGGATGCAGGCAAGCCCGGGAGGGCTTGACGATGCCCGAGCGTTTGACTGCGCCGCCACAAATTGATGTATGCCATTGATGCAAGCGTTTCGCACCCGGCATGACAGTGTCGGGACCTGCCATCCCAAAGACCGATAAACCCGGGAATCTGCGCGAGCTTGCTCCCGGGCGGTGCGGGTCGTTGCCGACGACCAGAGGGCCAACGAGCAGAATAAGACAATTGTCCTCAGATGGAGTCGGGCGCGCCCCTCGTTCTGTAACCCGAGACAAAACGCACCTGTTCGCGCCGGGTCAAGTCAACGCCAACGTCATCGACAACCACTTCTCTTATCCAACGGTCACGATAATGAGCGCGGCAGGTCTCGCTATCGGCAGCGGTCAGCGCAGGCATCTACGGAAACCGGCGTGGCAGGGACGACTCCAGGGGACGAACGGCGCTAGCCCTCCCCCGCTCAGGCGCAACTGGCGTGAACAACTTACGCCGACGACATGGATGCGTCTGCCTCCCCGATGGCCACATCCGCCTTGACGCCGACAAGGCCCTGCGGCCCCGCGCCAGCTGAGCTGTCTTCGCTCTTCAGCGCTTCGCACAGGGGTGCCCAAGACGCCGCGTCGACCGCCGCTATCCAGCCCCACAGAACCGACGTCGTTGTTACGCACCAAAGCCGCGCATTGAGTCACAAAACATTCACTGAATATCGTGCGACGTCGGCCGTAAACAAGACGCACGCCACGCTGATGACTGTCCTCCGCCACAAGTGCTGTATGAACCCGCGTGAGCTAGCACCCGCCCACCGAATTGCGAAGTATGCAGCCCCCCCATGAGCAAACTCACCGTAAAAAGCCGCCTCCTGATTGTGACGATGGCCGTCTCCGCTATCCTGATTGCCGTTGGAACCGCAGGACTTTTTGGCATGACGCAGGGAACGAACGCCCTGAAAAGCGTCTTCGAAGGCAGGGCGAAGGCACTGCAAACCATATCGACAATCGATGAGCTTGTGGGGGAGACACATTTTTCTGTGAGTGACGCTGTCCTCGACCCGTCAGCCACGAAAACCCAGGTAGTGACTGAGGCAACAGCGCGCCGCGTCGAGAAAATTGACCGCCTCATCGACAATTTTTTGAGCTATCGGCTGGACGGAGACGAGAAAAAGCTCGCCACGCAATTCGTGTCCAACTGGCGCACGCTCCGCGACAAGGGATTCAAGCCCGTCGCACAGTTGCTGCAGGCAAACAACCTGTCAGAAGCGCAATGGGTGGTGACTCAAACCATCGAACCTACCGCTGCGGCAGTCAAGTCAGAAGGGGCACAACTGCGTGAACTTCAACTTGAAGCGGCACAGGCAGAATACGACCGCGCATTGAGCACCAGCCGGATAGTGCAATGGGTCGTCGCCGGGTCCATCGCCATAGGCGTCGGCGTAGTTGCACTGCTCTGCGCGTCTTTGGCACGGATGCTTTTCAATCAGCTCGGCGGTGAACCAGCGCTAGCGGCCAGCATTGCTCATCGGGTCTCCGAGGGAGATTTGTCGGTCGTCGTTCCCGTAAAAGATGGCGACACCCACAGCATGATGTACGCGATGAGTCTGATGCGTTCAAGACTGTCATCGATGATTGGAGGCATCCAGTCGTCTGCCGACACCATCGCCAATACAACCACCGACATCAACGCAGGCAACACTGCACTGGCGGGCCGAACGGAAGAGCAGGCTGCGAGCATCGAGCAGACGTCTGCAAGCATGGAGCAACTGGCATCAACCGTTAAGGCTAACGCTGACCACGCTGTACAGGCGCGCGAGCTTGCGAGCGTCGCGTCGGCCAAGGCACGAGAAGGGGACCGCGCAGCAGCAGATGCAGTGCTCAGAATGCAGAGCCTCGCGGAACGCTCGGCCCAGATTCGGGAAATCACATCGGTAATCGAAGGTATCTCGTTTCAGACCAATCTGCTCGCACTCAACGCTGCTGTAGAAGCGGCGCGCGCGGGAGCCCAAGGTCGCGGATTTGCTGTTGTTGCCCAGGAGGTGCGGGGTCTTGCGGAGCGCAGCTCAAAGGCTGCGAAGGAAATCGCTGCGCTCATTAGAGATGTAACGACAGAGGTGGATTCAAGCGGAACCGCGGTAAAGGTTGCCGGCGAAACTATCGTAGAACTTCTTGGCTCCGTTACAGGCGTGTCAGAACTCGTCGAAGCAATCGCACACGCCTCTCGCGAACAAAGCGCGGGCATCGACCAAATCAATGCGGCGGTTTCACTCATGGACCACATGACCCAGCAAAACTCAGCTTTGGTTCAAGACAGCGTCAGTGCCGCGAACGCTTTGGAGATACAGGCTCAACAGTTGCGACAGGCCGTTCAGACGTTTCAACTCTGACGCAGACCTGGGTCGGCCTACTGACAGGGAACGGACGACGTAAGGGCATCTCGGAACCCGCAGTCCTGGCGGGAAAACAGCAGCTGGCACCCCGGTCGCGCTTCGCTACAAGCCATGTTTTCAGCGCATCACCCCGCATGCAACTTGTCCGACAGGCTCCATTGGTACCGGACTGATGCCACCCTGCCATGTGCAAGCGCCATCGGGTAAACAATCCTCGCCACGGCTGCACCTATCCATTCGCCACGGCTCGCAATCTCGTGCTCATCGGCAATGAGCGCATTGCGCGACGGGCATCTGCACAACATCGATGCCGCCGCTTGCGCGCATGCACAAGATGACGACCGAACCTCGTCACGTCGAACTGGGTCATCGTCGTCCTCATTCTGACCGTCGGCGTGCTATGCCATTTGCGATATAGCACCTTCAAAGCTTCACAGCCACATCACATTCCCCGGCCAGATTAGATAAATATAGTGACCAGCGCGAAATCAATAGGAAATTTAAATTTAAGATAACGTTTACACCTTTGCCTCAATCAACCTGGGGCCCTGTTGAAATGCGCCGCAGTGCCGTTAAGCCGTATGAGAGGACATGGAACGCAGGTTCGGACAATTTCGCAAACTGGCACGAGAAGCGAGATAGACGCATAGGCTTCTTCGGGCAGCGACCGCCCGTTGAAATTTGCCGGATTCCATCGTCGGGGCGCGCGAGAAACTCTCATCGGTGTTTCCAGGTGCGAGTCATCGGCGCAGCGCGAATATGCGAATGGTGCTGAGCACGTTGAACGATGCCGACGAGTATTGCGCGGCGACCTTCGCTCCGGAAGTTAAAAAATCGCCACTTCTGGCCGGGTGTACTTCGTTGGGTGGAAAAAGTGACTGTATCGATTGCTGAGTGCATCAAAGGGCAGCTCCTCCGGCCAGCGTTCCAGCCTATCGGGATGCTTGCGTCGGGTGACGTCATCGCATTCGAGGCACTGCTTCGCGGTCCCGCCCGGTCAGCGCTGGAGAGTCCTGCTGCACTATTCGGACTTGCCCAGCGCGAAGGTTGTATGGTTCGTCTGGAGCGCTTCGCCGCGCGCCTGTCCCTGACGGCGTTCAGTCAGGCTCAGTTGCCGGGCAAGCTGTTCGTGAACTTCAGTGCGGCCGCCGTCCGGGAACTCGCCACCCGCCAGGAGGAAATACTGGTCTTTTTGCGGTCCCTGCAGTTCAGCCCTGACAGGATGGTCATCGAGCTGACCGGGCAGTCTGCCATCGGCGACCTCCGGTCGCTCGGGTTGGCTATTAGCGTTCTGCGCGAATCTGGATTGCAACTGGCTCTCGACGATTACGGCTCGGGTACCTCGAACCTCGGTCTCTGGATAAGCCTGGAACCAGACTACATTAAAATCGACCATTCAATTATTGGCGGAGCGAGGGCTTCGCCGTTTCGTTTCGAGGCGCTGCGCTCCTTGCGCCAACTCGCGGAAGCCGGACGGGTGCAACTCATAGCAGAGGGTGTCGAAGACGCAGAAGACCTTATGGTCTGTCGTGACCTGCGCATCGAACATGGCCAGGGTTTTTTTCTCGGCAGGCCGAATTTCCAACCGGTTGAACGGCTCGAAGACGCTGCGCTTTCCGCAATTCATGACAGTGCGATAACGGTGTTTCCTGAGACCATGGTGGGGTCTCCCCGTGCTTTTTCCGCTAGCAAACTTGTCATCTCCGCGCCAACGCTGTCGCCAGCGGCGACGAACGATGATGTCCTCGATGTGCTTACAAATTGCCCGGACCTGCATGCGATAGCCATTGCCGACGAAGGGCGGCCGGTAGGACTGGTCAATCGACGCGCCTTTGTTAATGCCTACGCGCGCCCGTTTTACCGGGAAATTTTTGGCAGGAAGAGCTGCGCAGCGTTTGCCGACATGTCGCCCGTGCTGGTCGAAAAAACCGCCACCATGCAGGAGCTGGCTGAACTGTTGACCGGCGACGACCAGCGTTACCTCTCGGACGGCCTGGTCGTCGTCGAAAACGGGCGATATGTTGGTCTGGCTACCGGGGAGGCGCTGGTGCGCGCTGTCACCGAAGTTCGTATTGAAGCAGCGAGGTACGCTAATCCGCTGACGTCACTGCCGGGCAATATTCCAATCGACATGCACACCAGGCGCCTGGTAGAGCGCGGCGCGCCATTTCATGCGTGCTATTGCGACCTGAACAATTTCAAGCCCTTCAACGACCAGTATGGGTACTGGAAGGGCGATGAAATGCTGAAGCTCGCGGCATCCATCCTCAGTGATGCATGTAATCCATGCCGGGATTTTCTCGGCCATGTAGGCGGCGATGACTTCCTCATTTTTTACCAGAGCGAGGATTGGGAAGTTCGGATTCGCGCCGCAATGCAGCGCTTCAATGAGAGTGCGCGGCAACTTTATACGTCCGCCGATATCGACGCGGGAGGAATACATGGAGAGGACCGCCACGGCGACATGCGCTTTTATCCTTTCGTCACCATCGCTGTAGGCGTAGTGCCAGTTGCTGCGGACCTCGATATCGATAGCGATTCCATTGCTTCGCTTGCCGCAACAGCCAAACGCGAGGCAAAAAAATCGGTTGACAGCTTCTATGTCGCCGATTGCCCGCGCGAACCTGCTTGTTGCCCCTCCCTCTGACACGTCGACTTCCCTGACGTCGGGCTCGTTCACGGTCATCGCCGACGTATAAACCGTATAGACCGCTAGTAATCGCACAGGCTATATCATCCCAGCAACAACGGATGGCGCTATCACGAATATAGGTCGGCTCCGTCAGGTGCCGGAGCGTCAGTTGCGTTGCGCAACACTGGTCGTAGCATCTTCGCGATTGCATCTTCAGAGACAGCTGGGCTGTACAGAAAACCCTGTCCTTCAAGGCAGCCATGCTCAACCAGAAAGCGCCGATGGATGTCCAGTTCCACGCCTTCCGCCACGACATCGAATTTCATTGCGTGGGCGATGGCGATGACGGCAAGGGTCAACGCCTCGTATTCAGTGTCGCGCCCGATTTCCTGAATGAACGCCCGGTCAATCTTGATGCGGTCGATGCTGAAGCGTTTCAGGTAGCTCAAGCTCGAGTAACCGGTACCGAAGTCGTCAATTGCGATTTTTACCCCAAGCCGGCGCAGGTCCCGCAACACCCGCGCCACCGCGTCGGCATTGCGCATCAGGCCCCCTTCTGTCACTTCGAGTTCGAGCATTTCCGCAGGCCAGTCGGCCTCTTCCAGCGCCGAGCGAACGATGCGCAACAGGTCCGAGTGCTCCAGCTGAAGCGGCGAAACGTTTACCGATACCCGGATTGGCGCCAGCCCAGCGTCGCGCCATCGGCCAGCCTGCAGGCACGCTGTGCGCAGCACCCATTCGCCCATGTCCTGAATCAGTCCCGTTTCTTCGGCGACCGGGACGAATATGGCGGGTGATACGACGCCCAGCTCCTCGTCATCCCAACGCAGCAGCGCCTCGACACCCTGAACGCGGCCCGTCACCATGTCGATTTGAGGTTGATAGGCCACCTGCAGACCCTGATTCTTCACTGCGCGCTTTAGACGACCCGAAAGCTGCAATTTTTCGGCGGCCGCGCGATTCAACTCCGGCCGGTAAAACTCGTAGCCATTGCGTCCGTTCGCCTTCGCCAGGTACATTGCCGCGTCCGCATTCCTTATCAACGTGTCGGCATCGTCACCATCCTGCGGATAGGTGCTGACGCCGATACTGGCTTCGACATACAACTCCTGCTCGCCCACATGAAATGGCTCTCCTATTTCGGCAATCAGTCCGTCGAGCATCGGTATGAGTTGTCCGTCCTTCGAAGGCTCGACAACGATGATGAACTCGTCTCCGCCGTAACGCGCGACCAGGTCACTGGAGCGCACCAGTCGCCTCAGGCGTTTCGCGACACACGCCAGAAGCGCGTCGCCTACGCGATGCCCGAGTGAATCATTGACTACCTTGAACCGGTCGAGATCGAGGAAGAGCACCGATACCTGGCCATCGGTCCCGGTAGCGCGCCGAATCATCTCCGTCAGGTGCTCGTTGAGGTGGGTGCGGTTTGGAAGGTCAGTCAGTCCATCGTATCTGGCCTGATGCTGCAGGCGGGTCTGATATTCGACCAGTGCAGTGACGTCGCTCATCACGCAAACATGGTGAGTGACCTCCCCGTTCGCGTCGCGCACCGGGGCGACCAGAACGTTGGTCCAGAAGCGTTCGCCGTTTTTTCGCGTGCAGAACAACGTCACATTCGCTTCAGTGTTGCTGTCCATGGCATGACGAACGCTCTCCCACTTCGGCGCCTCACCTGCCATCCCGAAGAGCGTCTCGCAGTCAGCGCCCGCTACGTCTGCTGGCGAATACCCAGTGATACGCTCGAAGGCCGGATTGGCAAAAGTGATGACGTGACGGTCATTCCGCCGCTCTGAGATAATAATTCCGTTAATGCTCGCGTCTATCGCCCTGCCCTGCAGACGCAGAGCCCGATGGGCATCACGCCGGGCCGTGATGTTTTCGTAGGCGACGAGTACGCCGGTGACATTGCCGTTCTGGTCTTCCAGCGGCAGCTTGGTTTCAGAAATCCAGACTTCTGAACCATCTACGGCAACCAACGGGCGCTCGAAATGCCTTTTTGTCACTTCGCCAGACATCACGCGTACATCTTCGTCCCGTACCTCGTGTGGGTCGTCGCCCCAGCGCAACTCCCCGTCGGTCAGGCCAATCAGGGCGCTTCGGGACGATAGCCCCGCATCGCGCGCATAAATCTCGTTACCGCCAGCGTAGCGATGGTCTGTGTCCTTCCATGCGATGCCCTGCGGAATATGGTCCAGTACATACTCGAGGGTCTGCTTCGACTTGAACAACTCTGCCGTGGCCATCGCCTCGGTGGTGACGTCCACCATGACAGCCATCGTGGACGGAGAGCCCTCGAATTCAACATTCAGATGGTGGACGTCCATCGAGCGACGTTCACCCGCTTTCGTCTGATACACCCATATGCCGACTGACCGCGTTTCGCCGTAGACCACTTCAGATTTCGATTCGAGCGCTTCTTGCAGGCGGGCGAGTTCATCTGCCGGACGCATATCCCGCATCGATATGTTGAAGAACTCAGATTCCGAATAGCCAAATGCTCGTAGCGCGGCGGCATTGACAGCAACGATGCCCAGCGAGGCATTGTCAAATATCCAGATAGGCAACGGATGTTGGTCAAAGAACCGCTGGTACTTCGCCCGAGCGCTATCGGCGGAGTGCAGGGCCGCTCTTAACCGGTCCGAGATAAGCGAGTTCCAGCGCATGAGCGCAAGCAGCAGGACGGCCGCCGTCGCACCGCAGACCAGCACAGCATCGGCGACCCATTTGGCGTCCGAGGATGACTTGCCGACAGTGGAACTGATAGCGGTGTCAGCCTCCATCCTCGCATCAACGACCTCCTCGAGAACGCTGTAAAAGTAGGCGTCAATTTCGCTCAATGCGGGGTCGGTCAACCCGACACTCCCCGGATGCAATGTTGCTTGTATCGCCAGCGCATTGCTATGCTTCGCCAGCGTCCGAATCATCGTGTCCAGGTCGTCGAGCCGGGAGAGGCACGCATCGCTCCGTCGGCATCCTCCGCGCGCGTCGGATGTCAGGTCGAGGAGCGCCGACAGGGGAAAAATATAAGCGGCCCGCTTGTAGAATGCACGGGTCCCGACCAGTGTGTAGAGCTGTCCATGTTCATCGAGCATCATCTGCTGGACCTGGTCGAGGTCCTGCTTCAGACGCCCCGAAGCTTGGAGCGTTCGCAACGAGTTGTCCTGCTCGCGCGTCTGGCGCATCGCCAGAAACGTGCTCAACGCAATCGCCGAAAGGATGATGGTGACCACGACGAATGTGACTGCTCTACGAACAGCCTTTCCGCTCAGGATGTCCCCTTCGGGTCTGGCACCTTGACTTTGCCCAACCGTCTGACGGCTACCCGCCCGATTGTCTTTCATCTTCACCATACATTGTCCCGATTACGCCGCCCCGCCGGGATAATGACGTAAGTTCCAAAATTATTCCGCGCCAGGCGCAGGTAGCTGCCCTGTTCTCAGCTCACGTGGGCTGTCACTTCCAACAGGCCGCATGGGTGCGGTAACGCGGAAAGAGATTGCCGCTTGGCGTCTCTGGATTGCCCGGGCGTTTCCCGGCAAGTCGACCGTGCTACGAAAGTCCGACCGCGCACTCGCGCACGACCCACCCCCATCATGTTCGAAAGACCCGAAAGGCGCGAATACTCACCGGTGCTGGGGACAATGGCGTTCGCTCGCCATAGCGCTGGTGTCCGCTCCAAATACTCGCCGCGGGAGCCACCACCCGGAAGAATTCCCAACGACCTGCTTATGGCCGCCCCAGCGCCACCCCTGCGCTCGCTGCAAACGTTTGGTGCAACACGTTGCCGGCCACGCACATCAAGGTTCAAACGATGGTTCGCGACATGGACTGCACCGTGCAAATCTGAAGGGCGCCGGCAGTAACCGGCTAACCGTCGCACGCAACCTCGTTTCCGCAGGAGTCAGGCTTGACGGCCGTTACAGGCTCCGGCGCGACCGTGTATCCCGGTAATTCCATGAAGAGCGTGACACGGTGCAAAATCTGCCAGAAAACCGTTTCGAACGAGCGCGCACACTCGGCCTGAGTCATACCTTCCGCGAGCGGGTCTGCAAAATTCCACCTGAAAGAGGGCGGCGCACCCGGAAACACGGGCGCGTGATATTCCTCTACACAGCCATCCATGGCGATGACAAGGTCCATCTGCGGCGCCCACTCGCTCGTGAATTCAAGCCAGCTTTTAGGACTAAGCAGGCCGAGGTCGGAGATGCCGGGACGCAGTTGTGCCAGGGCCAGTGGATGAACGCGTGCTGCAGGCTCGGCCCCGGCGCTGAATGCTTCGAACCGATGGCCTGCCAGTTCCCGCAGCAGTGCCTCGGCGATGATGCTGCGTGCGGAATTCTCCCGGCAGAGAAACAGCACCTTGTGTTTTCTGGTCACGCACCTACCCCATTACATACATCCTTGATTTCGCCACGGATTCTGCCGTGCCAGTCTTGCACTTCCATGACAGCACAAAAGAGCGGAGACGAAATTCGTATCAAAAGGTGAAGAAATTGCTTCCGGGATGCGTGGTGTCGGGGGATGAACAAGGTACGCGCGAATTCCTATCATAAGCGTCCAGGTTATATAAACCGGAAAGAGCATGCCGTTTCAGGACGGTTCAGCTGGAACCCTATCTTTCCGCGAAGGCGTTCCGGATCTGCTGGGCGCGCTTGACTTCGTCGCTGTGCAGGTAGATCGACGTCGTCGCGATCGAGGCATGGCGCAGGTTATCCCGTACCGTGGTCAGTTCGGCGCCGCGAGCCAGGGCGTGGGTTGCATGCGTGTGCCGAGTCCAGTGCGGACTCGCGCGGCGCAGCTTTTCCGCGAGCACCGGGTTGTCCGCCTCGATGACTTCGGCCGCTTTCGCAAAAAAACGCCGTGTGACCTCCCATAGCCGAACACCGCTGATGCCTGCCGCGTTGTCCTGCTCGAACCTGCCGATGAGAGGCGTATCGGGATGCCAGCGGGTCGGCGTGACCGGCAGCCTTCGCTCCACCAGGTAGCGGTCCAGCGCAGTACGAGCCAGTGGTGGCAGCGCGACCTTGCCGGCCTTGCGCCCCTTCCCGATGATGTTCAGCCAATGATCACCCCGGGCGTCGGTGTCGACGTTGCCGAGACAGGCGCCGACCAGTTCGCTGACGCGCAGGCCGGTCGCATACGCGAAGTCCAGCACGAAGCGCAGGCGTTGCGCCGCCGGCGCTTCCCAGCCATATGACCACTCAAGTCCGTCAGCAATGGCACGCACGAGCGTCCACTCGCCCTCGGTAAAGGCGTGGGACGTGTCGAGCACGGTTGAGCGGCTGGTGCCGCGCACCTTGACGCCGGCAAACGGATTGGCCAGCAGATAGCGCTGCTCGATCAGCCAGCGGAACATCGCCCCGAGCACCGACAGCGCGTAGGCGGTCGAGCGGGCCGACAGCCCACCGGAGAATGGTCGCCACTCCGGCGAGGTGCGCGGGCGCATGGGTCCCACCCAGCGCTCGCGCGGCGTCGGCCGACGCAGAAAACTCCGGTACGCAATTGCATCCTCCGTCGTCAGCGACGACAGGGCCCGCTCGCGGTCCACGATCGCCCAGAGGATCAGGCGTTCGGCTTCCTTACGATAGGCTCGCTGCGTTGCAGGGGATTCGTGCAGCGACAGCCATGCCTGCACGGCTGCGTAATCGTTGTTGGCGTCGAGCGCGCAGGTGTGCCGCGGCGCGCGAAAGGCTCCCGTCGAGCCATCGACCTCGTGTGGCAGCCGCAGCGACTCCCACGGGACGACTGCGCCAGGACCGCGGACTGCGATCAGGGCGCGCGCCCGCTCGGACAGTGCCGGATGCGCGGCGAAGAACGCTTCGATCCGCCATGCACTCGCCGGGCCGAGCCCGGGGACCGCTTTCCACCACTGACGCCGCCGCGGAATCCGCACTGTGAGGTCCGCCAGCGTCGCAATGTCATATGCACGCAGCACAGAAACGGCGCGAGCCGGCAGCCACAAGCCGATGTCGTCACTGATTTGCGGTGTCGGTGAGCCTGCATATCGCAGGACTTCGATCGCGTCCGCGACCGCCTTCGCTTCCCGGAAACGCTCACCGTCGGCGTGTTCAAAAACAGCGGCGAGATCCGGCCGGCAGGCTTGCCGCGCTAACTTTGCCAGCCGTCGCCGAAGCTCGCCGAGCAGGCCGCGCGCCGACTGTCCTGCCGCGAGTCGATCCGGCACATAGCGCTCCGCGGCTTTGCGAACCGGCATGCCGGCGTACCAGGCGTGCAGCATGGCGAGTTCGTCGGCATCAGGAAAATCGAGGCGGTGCGGTTCAGGCGAAGGTGTCGAGGTCAGGCGCGTTTTCATGACCTGGAGTTTAGTCCAGAAACGTTGCCATAAAGATAAGAAAAGTTATCTTAAGAGCGCAAGTGATTGCTGCCGAAGGTTTGTGAGACCCCGTCGCCCAGGGGGCGTAACGAAACTGTCACCTCCTCCTTATCTGTGTGACCAGTCGAAGGGGCGGGGTGAACTTTTTCGTTACGTCGTTTGATGACATGACGAGCGCCTCGCCCACGGCCTGCCCGTTGATACACGGAATCCAGCACCTGCGACAAAATGCGCGTCGACGGCGTTTTGGAATCCTCTATCCTGTATAGAACAGTGACGCAAAAGGAACACGCTTTAGCGGTCCCCCGTCACAGGGTGCCCGATCGCGCCGAACCCAATTGCGACGGTTGGGCTGTTGACTACTTGCCGCATAGGCGGGAACGCTCAATCGCTGAGGAGACTGAAAATGCTCAGTCCGCATGAGTTTGCAACCTTAATGCTTGTAAAGGAGACACCGGATCGAGAGGATCTGAACCCTGCCGATCTGGATGCGCTGCTCGAGTATCAGCTCATTGCGTTCGAGAAGCTGACGTCGGGGTGTAGGAGGTACCTCAATCTCACAGATCAGGGATATATGATCCTAAGAGCGGCGGCCCGGCAGAGCTGAATCTACCTCCGCCGTGGTCGTCATGCATTCAACTGAACTACAAGCGGCGGGCCGAGGTTCCTTCGCATGAGGTTTTCGTGAATCGAAAGTTGCATCGTTATTAAAAGCTATCCGCAGAGAGTGTTCCTATGCCCGTCTCCGGTCAAATGCAATTTTGCCGTCGCAATCTGGCGAGGGATGTGTGATGTTGGAACTCGACGAACACGATGCCAGGACGAATATATGGCGGGCCCGTGAGAATTCCGGCACATTCACCGAGGAGAGCCTGCGACGCACCGAAACATCTCCGTGTTCAGGGTGCGCACTGCATCATCTTTGCATACCGGCTGGTATCGACCGGGCCGATGTTGACAAGCTCGGCGCTGCGATCCGGGGCGTCCGCTCAGTCAGGCGTGGCCAGCCTTTGTATCGTATGGGCGACACATTCAGGAGCCTCTATTCCGTTCGCGCGGGCTCGTTCAAGTCTATGGTCATGCACCGCGATGGACGGGAGCACGTCACCGCATTCCACCTCGTCGGCGAGACGCTCGGTGTCGACGGAATATGCACGAACCGACATGCATGTGACGTAATCGCGCTCGAAGACAGTCTTGCCTGCATCATGCCTTTCGACTTGATCGAGCTCCTGTGCAGGGAAGTCTCATCCGTACAACGCCATGTACATAAAATCATGAGTGCGGAGATCGTTCGGGAGTCGGGCCTGTTGATGTTGCTTGCCTCGATGAATGCCGATGAGCGCCTCGCGGCATTTCTGCTGAACATCTCCGCGCGGCTGCAGCGGGTTGGCTATTCACCCGCGGAGTTCCATCTCCGTATGACGCGCGAGGAAATGGGCAACTACCTGGGTCTGCAACTTGAGACGGTTAGCCGCGCTCTCTCGAAGTTCCAGAAGGCTGGATTCATCGAGGTGAAGGGCAAGCAGATACACATTGTCGACCGCGGCGGACTCGAACGCATCTGAACCTGTCAGAAGGACATCCGCGGTAACGTGGCATGTGACTGTGGCCGCCCCATCGGCAATTGTTGCAATCTCTCGACGATGCCCACACACAATCAGTTGCCGCTTGAGACATCTACCTCATTCGAAGCGACTGACGCGGATGACGTCATGCAGCACTATCTCTCGCCACCGTGGCGAGCGGCGGATTTTTCCTCCTCGACACGCGCGGTGAAGTCCCGGGCTATTGCGACCGAGCCAAGCACCTCACCCTCGTGATTCTTCACCATCGCGAACGTCATTTCGACGTAAAGCTTCTGACCTGTCTTGCTGATCGCACGAGTCAACGTCGCGCGGCCATGCAGTCTTGTACGACCACTTGTCATCGACGCTTCGAAGCCGCGCCAGTGTGCGGCTCGCAGATGTTCCGGGATGATCAGATCGAGGTTCTGACCTAGCGCCTCAGCGGCACTGTAGCCGAACAGCGCTGCTGCAGTGTGGTTCCAGCGCGCGATGGCACCGGAACGGTCGGCATAGATGACGGCGTCAGCCGTCTGTTCGATTATCCATTCAGCGAGCGCGGACGTTTCTTCCATGATGTCACTCCTGGGCGCTTCAAGGGCGGTGGAACTTTGAGCGGGGACCTGGTCGAGCAATAGGGCATTCACTCGATGCGCAATGGCAACGCAGAAAAGCCAGCCGCTGGATACACGGCGTTCCTGGGGAGGTTTCCCGGGACGAGCGCAATCCAGGCAGTTCGCGCGAGCAGTTCTTCCATGCCAATACGCAGTTCGAGCCGGGCGAGCGGCGCACCCGGACACTCATGAATGCCGGAGCCGTATAGCAGGTTGCTGGCCGGATCGCGGTCGAGCCGGAATTCATCAGGGTCTCCGAAAACCGTCTCGTCCCGGTTCGCGGATGCCCAGATGAGCGTGATACGCTGGCCGGCGGGTACCTCGCGACCGCCGATTCCCGCCGGCCTGGTACTGATGCGGCGGTTGGCGATGAGCGGTGCGCGGATCCGGAGTATTTCGTCGATGGCCTTTGGCAACAATGACGGCTGCGCCCGCAACCGTTGCTGGACATCAGGATGCTCGGCGAGGTAATGAGCGAGAATTCCCACGCACGCCGCAATCGTGCCGAGTTCGCCGACGGTCCAGTTGCGCAGGATGCTGACAATTTCCTCGTCGTGCAGCAGGCGGTCCCCGATCCGCTCACGCAACAGGCTGGTCGTGATGTCGTCTGGTGCGTCCACGCCCGATTCCCGTCGTTGCACCAGCAAACCCTTGATGTAGGTATCAAATTCGACGGCCACCCGGTCGAGAGCCCTTCTGTTGCCCGTCAGTGTAGCTTCCCGGTTTTTGCGGATCCAGCGAAGAAGCGGCGTGCGTAATTCCTCTGGCCAGCCCAGAAATGCGCACTGGATGTTCATCGCAAAGTCCTGCGCGAACCGGGCGATAAATTCGACTTCGTCGCCTCTCGAAAGTCCATTTACCAGACTGGCAGCTATCTCCCGGCACACCGGTTCAAAGACCGCCATCCGCTGCGGGCTGAAATAAGGCTCGATAATGCTTCTGTACTGGCTGTGCTCGGGAGGATCAATGCCATTGGGCACAGAGAGATAGCTCGAGACTGCATTACTGAAAGTTTCAGGATCGTTGAGCACGCGCATGACATCGTCATGGCGGAACAGGGACAGGTTCAGGTAGTCACTATGCGCAACGGGACAGCGGTGTCGCATATCATCATACGCCGCACTCTGATCGTGCATGACATCCTCGGACCTCGGATCCCAATCGTTGGGTGGCTTTTCGTCCATGCTCGTTTCTTCCCTGCTCGTTTCTTCCCTGCTCCCGGCATCAGACGCGGGCAGCTTTGTGGCTTCCCGGGGCGTGGCTTGAACCCGGTCAGCTGCGGGGTGTCCCTCGATTCCGCAACCGCGCAGCTGAACCAATCGTTTCGTGGTGCTCTGAACCGCTTAATGTGAGACACGTCATTGGCGAGGCCCTCACAGTCAATGAGAAATCTGTTCAGGACGGCCCAAATAGCACGGGCTGACCGTGCGAATCAAATGGAATGAACATACCGATGGACCCAGCCTTGATCGATTCCACCATCGAGTTCAACGGCGCCTCGGCGTCTTCAGTCCGGGGCACACACCCGTTTTTTCCCGACAGCGCTGCGACGAAGACGATTTCCCATTCCTGAAGAACCTGTCGCGATTCTTCGAGCAGATCGCTAAACGTGCCGATTTCTTCGGGCGTTTTGTCCACGCACATCAGAGGCGTCAACGCGCCACCCTGACCTGCGTGAAAGCGGGCCTGCTGTTCGGGTGTGCAGTCGTCGGGCAACTCAACCGTGGTAAAGACGAATAACAATCGCTGAGGTTCGGGTTGTTGCCGCGCGACGCGAATCAGCTCATCAAAACTTGAAATACCCATCATCAATCATCCATGTGATGCCGTGTCGGTAGGACACAGTACGTCGGTTGTTCATCCAGTCACTGCGGAGCTGTTCCGTCGATGCGGACCTGTCGCACGCTGGATTGATACAGCAGAATCAGCGACACCCAGACGATGCCATACAGAAACATGAAGCAACTCGAGCGAACGCCAAGCCAGTCGAGAACCACACCGAAAAAGATCGGTAGCAGGAAGCCACCCAGTCCGCCAGCCAGTCCAACGATGCCGGTGACGACGCCCATCTGCTCCGGAAAATCGTCGGCAACGTACTTGAACGTCGACGCCATACCGAACGCGAACACCACGCCAAGAATGAACAGAAGTCCGATGAAAACCGGGACGCCCAGATGGATGTGAAAGCTGCGCGGGCCGTTGACCGTGCTCACCAGGAAAGAGGTGTCCGGGTACGACAACAGGAATAAACATATCCACGCGACCCACAATCCCCACCACGTTACCTTATGCGCACCGAAGCGGTCGGACAGGGTGCCACCCAGCGCGCGCAATACCGATCCGGGCAGCGAAAAGCCGGCGGCTAACGCCGCGGCAGTGACGACCGAAAAGCCGAATTCGCCCTTCAGATATTGTGGAATCCACAGTGATAACGCGGTGAACCCGCCGAAGCAGATCGAATAGTACTGGCAGTACTTCCATATCTTGGGGTTCTTCAGAACCTGGAACTGCCTGTACCATGGCCCCGCCGATTTACCTGCGCCCGGGTCGGTCGCGGAGCCCAGCCAGAATATCAGCGCAGTGACGAGGAGCGCCAGCGCATAGATCTTCGGGACGGCCCGCCAGCCCCATGCTGCCTCCAACGAAGGCGTGACGAAAAGATTCACCGCGGCGCCGACGGTGCCGGCCCCAAAGAAACCCATCGCAAAACCACGTTTTTCGGGCGGAAAGAACCGCGCGACATACGGTGTTCCCACCGCGAACGATGCGCCGACGGCGCCGAGGCACAGGCCAATCGCAAGAAATTGCCAGAACGCCGTCGCGTATGCGATCAGAAAGACCGGGATGGCACAGAGGACGAGCAGTAGCGTCATCACGACGCGACCGCCAAAGCGGTCCGTCCAGACGCCCAACGGCACGCGCAGGAGCGCGCCAGTCAGAACCGGCGTGGCCGTCAGCATGCCGAATTCGGTACTGTTCAGTCCAAGTTCGGTTCGAAGCCCGATGCCGAGTACGCCGAACATCATCCAGACGACAAAGCAGACCAGAAATGCCAAAGTCGTGACACATAGAACCAATATGGGACTTCTTTGTGAACTCATAACGGCTCCATGGCAGGACAAGGCTGACGGTTGCACGCGGACGTCATCGATCAATGTGGGGGCGATGGGCGCGTGCCGAATGCAGATGCCCAGCGTAGATACGCTGCAATCGGCACGGCAAATCACTATTGCAGCAACAGGCCCGGGCGCACATCCAGAGCGATGCCGCCCAGTTCGGCGCTGGATGCCAGCAGGTTCAAATATTGCTGGATCGACTTGTGCCGGACATGCTCGGAGAGATAGCGTTCGATGGTCGCTTTCACCGCTTCAAACGGAAGGGATTCACCCGCGATGCGACGCTCTATCCAGACAATATGGAAGCCATAACGCGTATTGACGAGCCCCGGTAACAGGCCGATGTGCTGGCTGCCGAAAATTGCCGCCTCGAATTCCGGCACGCTCTCGCCGCGGGTCAACTGCCCCAGATTTCCGCCGACCTGCCCGGACGGACAATTGGATAACGTCCGGGCGAGCGCGTCGAACCGGTCGTGGTGCTGCGCGAGCTCACGGTGCGCTTCTTCGGCGCGTGCGCGGACCCGTGTCATCGCTGCCTTTTCGGTCAACGCAAAGAGGATGTGGCGCGCAAAGGCCAGGTCCGGACTGCGGAACTTCTGCATGTTCGCTGCGTAGTAGCGCTGGCATTCTTCGGTGGACGGGACTGGCGTCGTGCATTCCAGTTCCAGCAGATGGTCAATGGTCTCATCGTCGAGATCGGCGCCGTTCGCCAACAGACCTGTTGCAACGGCGCGCTGGGCCAGCAGTTCACGTACGACCAGCGCCCGTCGCGCAGCGTGGTCGGGATCGGGCTCGTCCGCGTGCAACGCGGATTCCGCTGCAATGGCGGCGACTTCGATCACGGCATCGTTGACGCTAAGTACGTCAAGGGTGTTAGGCACGGGTGAAATATCGCGGTTTGCCGACATGGGAAATTCCTCGAGTTAGCGCTTACGGACGATCTGGTGAGGCCGAACCAGGAAACCCAGCGTGGCCATGCCACTCCAGATATGGACGAGGCGGGTGAACGGGGAAATGAGGAAAATCGTAAAGCCGAGCGCGATATGGACTTTGTAGACGAGCGGTGCCTGGATGATGAGATCGGCGGCACCTGGTTGAAACGTGACGACGCCTTTCACGTAGTCGCTCAGAATTTCGAACATCGCGCCGTCCATATGAGCCAAAGACAGTGGAATGGTGGCCAGCCCGAGTGCCAGTTGTAACCACAGTATCGCCAGCACCAGGATGTCCGCATGGGCGCTATTGATGCGAATGCGCGGATCGGACAGGCGTCGGTACAGCAGGATCGACAGTCCGACGATCGCGACGATACCCGCGATGCCGCCCGCCATCACCGCAAGCCATTGATGCTGGGAGGCGTTCAGGAATGGCGACACCATCCAGTGAGGCGCAAGGAATCCTGCGAAGTGGCCGCCGATCACAATCAATACGCCGACGTGGAACAGATTGCTTCCAAGGCGCAGTTGACGGCGTCTGAGCAGTTGCGACGAATCGCTCTTCCAGGTGTACTGCTCGCGATCGAAACGGATCAGGCTGCCGAGCAACCAGATCGCGAGACACACGTACGGATAGATGCCAAACAGCAGTGCGTTGACGAAGTGCTGACTCATGAGGTTTCTCCAGCCGGGATCCTGTTCTCTAATGCGCGGAATGTGAGCATGGAAGTCCGCCGTTTCTGGTTAACGTGACGGTCTTTTGTCATAAAACTGGATTGGCTGGGGCTCCCTGGATAAAGGCGCTTGCGCACCCAGGAAGCTCACCGGCTCCTCCTGCCACTCGCGATCGAGCGCTTCGCCGTCGACCTCGCGCGTCATGGTGGTGTCGCACACGGTCGTATTCGCGTTCGCCAGCGGCGGCTCGCCGGCGAGTGGCAACAATGCCGCAACGGCTGCGAAATACGGTGTTCCGCGCTCAGCCAGACTGGTCGCAATCTGCCGGTTGATATCGGCAATTTCGCCAAGCAGCGCGTGCGCTTGCGCGGGCGTTTCATGAGACAGAAACTCGAGGAAAACCGGCAGGTAGTCGGGTAATTCACCGGCGCCGAGATACAGATCCTTCGCTTCGTACATGGCGAGCAGATCCACCATTGCCTGCCCACGTTCGCGCGACTCGCCGTGAACGTGTTCAAACAGATAGAGCGAAGTGGCCCGGCCACGGTCGAAGATTTCGACGTAGTCTTCCTGCAGATCCAGCAGCGGCCGCGCCGACAATCGGTCGACCAGATCGATCAAGGCCGCGCGCGTGTCCGACGGCAAGCCGGCATGCCCGGCCAGCGCGGCGCGAATCTCGTCGAGCGCTACGATCAGTGTTTGATCGGGATAGTCCAGCAGCGCGCCCAACATGCTGAAAATCAGAAGGTTGTCTTCCATTTATTCACCCGCCGCGCGAATTGGGATTGTCTTGCGTGTCTTGTTGATGCCCTTGCGTCCGCCGAACAGGCTGGTTTCCGTGGTGCCGTCGGAACAGCCGTTGCCGAACGAGAAGCCACATGATGCGCGCAGGTCGAAGGCATCTTCGGCATATTCGCGGTGAGCGGTCGGGATCACGAATCGATCTTCGTAATTGGCAATCGCCAGATACCGATACATCTCGTCGACTTGCGCGCTGCTCAGATCGACTTCGCTGAGCAATTCCGGGCTCTCGCGACGTTCGACATGACGCTCGCGCATGAACGCCCGCATCGCCAGCATTCGCTTGAGGGCAAGCCGAACCGGCGCTTCGCGACCGGCTGTGAGCAGATTGGCCAGATAGCGCAGCGGGATGCGCAGCGAATCGACGTCAGGCAGCAAGCCCTTCATGCCAAGCCGGCCGTCGTTGGTGGCCGAGTTGATCGGCGACAGCGGCGGGACGTACCAGACCATCGGCAAGGTGCGGTATTCGGGGTGAAGCGGGAAAGCGATCTTCCACTCCATCGCCATCTTGTACACCGGTGAATGGCGCGCCGCTTCGAGCCAGTTCTCCGGTACGCCGTCGCGAGCCGCCTGTTCACGCACGGCCGGGTCGTTCGGATCCAGGAAGATCGACAGTTGCGCTTCGTACAGATCCTGTGGGTCCTTGACCGATGCGGCTTCCTCGATCCGGTCGGCGTCGTACAGTAGAACGCCGAGATAGCGTATCCGGCCGACGCAGGTTTCCGAGCACACCGTCGGCTGGCCCGCCTCGATACGCGGATAGCAGAAAATGCACTTCTCCGACTTGCCGCTTTGCCAGTTGTAATAGATCTTCTTGTAAGGACACCCGGACACGCACATCCGCCAGCCGCGGCACTTGTCCTGGTCGATCAGAACGATGCCGTCTTCCTCCCGTTTGTAGATAGCGCCGGAGGGGCAGGAGGCCACGCACGCGGGATTCAGGCAGTGCTCGCAGAGGCGCGGCAGGTACATCATGAAGGTGTTCTCGAACTCACCAAAGATGTCGGTCTGCACCTGATCGAAGTTGTAGTCCTGCTTACGCTTTTCGAATTCCCCACCGAGAATTTCTTCCCAGTTCGGGCCCCACTGGATTTTCTCCAGACGTTCGCCGGTAATCAGCGAACGCGGTCGGGCGACCGGCCCGACCTTGACGTCGGGTGCATCGTGCAGATGCGCATAATCAAACGTGAACGGCTCGTAGTAGTCGTCGATCTCCGGCAGGTTCGGGTTGCCGAAAATATTGGCGAGCACACGCCACTTGCTACCCGCACGAAGCTCGATCTTGCCATTCGTCTTGCGCTTCCAGCCGCCGTTCCAGCGATCCTGGTTTTCCCAGTCCTTCGGATAGCCGACGCCGGGTTTCGTTTCGACATTGTTGAACCACGCGTACTCCATGCCCTCGCGCGAAGTCCAGACGTTCTTGCAGGTGACGGAGCAGGTATGGCAGCCGATGCATTTATCCAGATTCATCACCATACCGATCTGCGCGCGGATTTTCATGGCTTCTCTCCAGTCTCATCATCGGCCATCGCAAGTGTCGGCGCGCCGTGGGCGAGTGTGTGCTGATGACGCGCGGCTTCGGCCGCCGACAGCACCGACGCGGGCGTCGACTCATCCTTCCAGTCGATTATTTGCATCTTGCGGACGATCACAAATTCGTCGCGATTGGAGCCGACCGTGCCGTAATAGTTGAAACCGTACGAGAGCTGCGCATAGCCACCGATCATGTGGGTTGGTTTCGGCATGACGCGCGTGACGGAATTGTGAATTCCACGGACCCCGGAGACTTCGGAGCCCGGTGTATTGATAATCTTTTCCTGCGCGTGATACATCATCACGGCACCCACCGGAATGCGCTGGCTGACCACGGCGCGAGCGGTCAGTGCACCGTTCAGATTGAACGCCTCGATCCAGTCGTTATCGACCACGCCAATCTTTCTGGCATCGATCTCGGAGATCCAGACGATCGGGCCGCCGCGCGACAGCGTCAGCATCAACAGGTTGTCGGTGTAGGTGCTGTGAATGCCCCACTTCTGATGAGGGGTCAGGAAATTCAGCGCGATTTCCGCGTTTCCGTTTGAGCGGCTGCCGGCCATGCCGGTGGTGCTGCGTGTATCGATCGGCGGCTTGTAGACACAGAGCGACTCGCCAAAGTCGCGCATCCACGCGTGGTCCTGATACAGCTGTTGGCGTCCGGACAGGGTGCGCCAGGGAATCAGCTCATGCACATTCGTGTAGCTGGCGCTATAGGACACGTGTTCGGATTCGATCCCGCTCCATGTCGGCGACGAGATGATCTTGCGCGGCTGCGCCTGAATATCCCGGAACCGGATTTTTTCGTCCTCGCGAGCGCGAGAGAGATGCGTGTGATCGGTGCCCGTGAGCGCCGACAAGGCTTGCCATGCTTTGGTCGCGACGGCACCGTTGGTTTCCGGGGCGAGCGACAGAATCACTTCGGCCGCATTGATCGCCGAAAGAATCTGCGGTCGCCCGTGCGAAACGCCCGCGTCGGTAACCGGGTAATTCAATTCTCGAAGCTGTTCGATTTCCTCGCCGGTTTGCCACGTAATGCCTTTACCGCCGTTGCCGAGCGAGTCGAGCAGCGGTCCGAGCGAGGTAAACTTGCGCCAGGTATTCGGATAGTCCCGTTCGACCACCGCAATGCTTCCCATCGTTTTTCCGGGAACCGGATCGCACTCGTCGTGACCCCAGTCGGCAATGCCGTCGGTCTGGGCGATTTCGCCGGCGCTGTCGTGTTGGAGCGGCGACATCACGATGTCGCGCTCCACGCCGAGATGGCCTTCGGCCAGTTCAGAGAACTTTTGCGCGATGCCTTTATAGATTTCCCAGTCGCTTCTGGATTGCCACGCTGGGTCGACGGCCGCCGACAGCGGGTGGATGAAGGGGTGCATGTCGGACGTGTTCATATCGTCCTTCTCGTACCAGGTGGCGGTCGGCAGCACGATGTCCGAATACAGGCAGGTGGTGGACATTCTGAAGTCGAGCGTGACGACGAGATCGAGCTTGCCCTCAGGCGCTTTCTCGTGCCACTTCACCTCTTTGGGCAGGATGCCGGCGCCTGCGCCCAGATCTTTTCCCTGCACGCCATGCTCGGCGCCGAGCAGATGTTTGAGGAAATACTCATGTCCCTTACCCGACGAACCGAGCAGGTTCGAGCGCCAGACAAACAGGTTTCTCGGAAAATTTTCCGCTGCGTCGGGATCGACGCACGACATCTCAAGCGAGCCGTCCTTCAGACCCTTCGCGACATAAGCGGCGGGGTCGGAGCCGACCGATGCCCGGCCGAGTTCGAGCGGATTGGTCCTGAACTGTGGCGCGGACGGCAGCCAGCCCATCCGTTCGGCACGGACGTTGTAGTCGATCGGGCTGTCGGCGAACCCGCTGCCATCGGCGAGCGGCGATAGCAGTTCGGTGACTTTCATCGTTTCGTAGCGCCATTGATCGGTATGCGCATAGAAAAACGACGTGCCGTTCATGACGCGCGCCGGCCTGTACCAATCGGTCGCGAATGCCAGCGGCAGCCAGCCGGTTTGCGGCCGGAGCTTTTCCTGGCCGACATAGTGAGACCAGCCGCCGCCGGATTTGCCGACGCAGCCGCACATGACGAGCAGGTTGATGATCGAGCGGTAGCTCATGTCCATATTGAACCAGTGGTTCAAGCCGGCGCCGACGATCACCATCGACTTGCCTTCGGTCTTTTGGGCGTTATCGGCGAATTCGCGCGCAACGGCGATGACTTCGTGCCGTTTGACGCCGGTAATTTTCTCCTGCCACGCGGGCGTGTACGGAATGTCATCGTCGAAATCGGCCGCGACGTTCGGGCCGCCGAGTCCCTGGTCCACGCCATAGTTGGCAACGAACAGGTCGTAGACTGTGGCAACCAGAATTTCACCGGCGCGGGTGGCGATCTTGCGTACGCCAATACGGCGCGGCAATACGCCCGCATGACCGGTATGAGTGAAGTGAGTGTGTTCGACATTGCCGAAATAGGGGAAGGCCACGTCGATCGTCTCGTCGTGCTTCTCCACGAACGACATGACCGGACGGATCGGATTGCCGTGGACATCCTCTTCTTTCAGATTCCATTTGCCGGCGTCGCCACCTTCCTTCTGCCCCCAGCGAAAGCCGATAGATCCGATTGGTGTGACAAGCTTGCCACTCAATTCGTCGAACGCGACAGTTTTCCAGGCGGCGTTGTTCCCCTGGCCGGACACATCATCGAGCTCGTCTGCTCTCAGGAGTCGTTCGGGCACATAGTGTTCGCCCTGTTTGACGATGCGCACGAGCAGCGGCATGTCGGTATAACGCCGGCAGTAGTCGGAGAAATACGCGCTCCTGCCGGCGACGTGAAACTCTTTCAGCACGACGTGACCCATCGCGAGACCGAGCGCTGCGTCCGTGCCCTGTTTGGGGTGCAGCCAGATGTCGCCAAACTTCGCGCCCTCGGCATAATCGGGGAAGATCGATACGACCTTGGCGCCGCGATAGCGTACCTCGGTCATGAAGTGAGCGTCGGGGGTGCGCGTTTGCGGCACGTTAGACCCCCACAACATAATGAAAGTGGAGTTGTACCAGTCGGCCGATTCGGGAACGTCGGTCTGTTCGCCCCACGTCTGCGGCGACGCGGGCGGCAGGTCGCAGTACCAGTCGTAGAAGCTCAGACTGACGCCGCCGATCAATGACAGGTAGCGACTGCCTGCCGCGTAGGACACCATCGACATTGCGGGTATTGGTGAAAACCCGATAATCCTGTCCGGGCCGTGTCGTTTGATGGTGTGGATGTTTGCCGCCGCAATCATCTCGTTCACTTCATCCCAGCTTGAGCGAACGAAGCCACCCAGTCCGCGGCGATGCATATACGAGGCGCGGGCTTCCTGATCATCCACGATCGCGCTCCACGCTTCCACCGGCGCGAGCGTCAGGCGCCTGGCGCGCCACTGCCTGAGCAGTGCACTGCGAATCAGCGGATATTTAAGGCGATTTGCGCTGTAGAGATACCACGAATAGGACGCACCGCGGGCACAGCCACGCGGCTCGTGATTCGGCATATCCGGACGGGTGCGGGGATAATCGGTCTGCTGGGTTTCCCAAGTGACGATGCCGCTTTTGACATAAATCTTCCACGAACACGAACCTGTGCAGTTGACGCCGTGGGTCGAGCGCGCGATCTTGTCATGCTGCCACCGTTGCCGGTAGGCGTCCTCCCATCCACGGTCTTCATGGGTTGTCATCCCATGGCCTTCGGAGAAGGTTGGCCTCGATGTGGAGAAGTACTTCAGGCGATCGATAAAGTGGCTCATCTGATCGACTCCATGGCGCTCGATGCTCGAAGTCTACGCGGGTTGTCCAGAATTGTGGGCACTCTGATTGTTTTCATGACACTCGCCGATAGATTGAAATTTGGAAAGCCTACGTCTGGATTCTTGTGGTCTCTGGAACGGGGACAATTTTTCTCGACCAGGCCCGGCACTCTCTTCATGCACGTTGCATAACAACAATCCCCGGAATTCGCCACGCACCTAACTTGACTCAGCCTGCTTTGCCATCGATACGGGACGCGCTCAGGTAGGGCACGTATTTGACCAGGTAGGTGATCAACGCGACAGACCAGCATATGCCGGCTATGTCGATCCAGACGGCTGTGGCGCCGCTGGCGAACCAGGGGCCGAAAACCCGCACGATTGCCGCGGCGATCATCAGCCAGTAACTCGCTATCTCGGCTCGTCCCGCAACGAGCGGGCGCCCGGTGTGTCCAAGCGCGGTGCGGGTAATCATCGCGATAATGGCGCACCCTATCGCTCCGATCGTCAGGGCATGAATCGCAAGCGAATGCGGGACGGCGCCTGCGGCCGCCAGGGCAAGCAACGCAAAACCGATCGGAATCCACGCATAGGCGACATGCAGGATCCAGAGAATCGGCCGAGGCCCCACTCGCCACGAATGCCATCCGGCAATTCTGATTCCATGGACAGTCGCTGCGGCGCAGGCGCATGCCACGATGAACCACGGCGCGGCATTTGTTGCATCCGCAACAAATGCCAATATGACGGTCGGCACCGCGAGTTTCTCGATCACCTTCCAGCGCGTCATCCGGAATCCGGGAATGGCGTTCGTGGTAAACATCGGTACCACGCGGCCCGAAATGACGGTGACGAACATCACCACGAGTCCGATTGCTGCGTAAGACGCCCGTATTGCAAGGTCGGGACGCTCCTGCCACGCCCACCAATGAAAACAGACGTTCAGCAAACCAAAGAGTCCTAGTGCCACGGGCAGAAAAATGTTGTGGCGGTTGCGTGCCGTGATCAGCACCCGTAACAGCACAATCGCGACAACCGGAAGGAAGGCGCAATCGACGATGGCTGCGATGGGTTCCGGGCCTGTCCAGACCAGCACGCGTCCCGCTACCCACAGAAACCACAGTCCCGCGAGCGCTACGCCTCGTGGCGTTTCGAGGGTTGTCCAGGCACGCACGGCAGTAAGCAGAAATCCCACCACGATCGCGGCGATGAAGCCGAAGATCATTTCGTGAGCGTGCCAGAGCACACCATTCATGGCAGGCGAAGAGCCTGCGACCGGGTAGCCACGCAGCGCGATCAGCCAGAGCGCTGTTGCAATGAAGCCAAAAAGTGCACCGCTTAGATAGAACGGTCGGAAGCCCAGACGTAGAACGGGAAGACCCAAATCGACGGTTGGTCGCGGTTCCGCGACAGGTTCTGTAATCCTCAACATGGTCTCCCAAATTTGCGCCTCTGAGGAGTCGCAACGTGCCGTCGCGTGTCGCAGACAGCGCCGAGGTTGAATCGTGCAAGCTGCGCCATCCTCCCGTCCATCGTAGTATGAAAAGCCATCAATGGCATGGTCGGATTGACGCAGATCAATGACTCAGTTAACGCGTCTGCTCAATCTGGATTGCAACGAAATCCATCTGAAATCCAAGTGTATTCCCCAGTACATCACGTTATGATACATAGCATATAGCAACAGACCATTGGAAGTCTGCGAGCGCCGGAAACATTTCCTTGGCATTCGAATTCGTTGGGTACGGGTGTTCTCTGTCGGGAGGCTGGGAACCATGGTGCTGACCGCCACCGGGCACAACGGCAGTCACGCAGCGTCTGAATTCATCGATTGAGGGAGCAGCACATGATGTTCAAAGTCGGGCAGATGAAGGGTGACAATGATGCGGCTGTCCTTACCCGGGCCATGCGCACGGTCGAACCGGATGCAAAGGCCGACGTTGACGTCGATGCGAGGACGGTCGAAGTTGACTCATGGCTGTTTGCGGAAGAGTTTCTGGTTGCGTTTGCTGACGCCGGATACGACGTTAAGTTAGTCGAACGCTAATGGTGCGTCGCGGCCAGTCACTCGTGGTCGGGTTCCGCAGTCCGGTGACGGTTCGTCATCGGCCGCGCCTGCCCGCATGCGACGCGGACGTTTCCTTGAACGGTTTTGGAAGCTGAATCATGGAAAAATCTTTCTATCCTGCATCGGGCGCGGCCATCGCGAGAAAACACAGGGAACTCGCGCCCCAACCGCTGGCCGCCTTCAAGGCATTCAGCGGAAGCGTGTTCGCCGACGGCGCACTGCTGGCCCGGACGAAACAGCTGATCGCCGTGGCGGTCGCGCACGTCACGCGATGCCCCTACTGCATACGCGGCCACACCGCAGCGGCCATGAAAAGTGGCGCGACCGGACAGGAAATCATGGAGGCAATCTGGGTCGCGGCCGAAATGCGTGCGGGTGCCGCGTATGCCCATTCGGCGCTGGCGCTCGACACAATCGCAGCGCAACAGGATCCTGGGGAGGCACCCGATGCCCACGCTCATTGAACGGTTACTGGCAGAGCACGTCACGCTGAAGAGACTGGTGCGGCTTCTTGGCGGGGAGATGTCGTTGCGGGCCGACCCTTGCGCGCCGGACATCGCGCTTCTCGTGGACGCGCTTTACTACCTGACGCATTTTCCAGACCATAGCCATCACACGCTCGAGGACCGCATCGTCGAACGCCTGTCGGAGAAGCAGGCGTTGCCGGCGAGCTTCGGCCATGAAGTCGAGGCTCAGCATGCGACACTGTTCAGACAGGGCCGCGAACTCCTGCAGGACCTCGAGGCGGCGGTGCGTGAGGAAAACATGTCACAGGAACTCGTCGAGATCCATATTCGCGAGTACGCGCAACTCCTGCAGCGCAATATGGACGTCGAAGAGGCGATTCTGTTTCCAGCGGCAGTGCGGTTCCTTGACGGGGATGATTTTCGCGCGCTCGCGTTACTCGACGTGTACGGTCAGCCAGACCCACTGCTCCAGACGCCGGTGGACGAGCGGTTCGCGCAGCTGCATCGCGTGATAGCAAGCGAGGCGGGCTGCGGCTGCGGCGGAGGCAATCTCTGAACGGCGTGGCCGAACCATGTTGGCTGACCGTGGGCCGCACCGTCGGCCGGCGGCCAGAACCACGAACTGGAGCTTTTCGTGATCGCCGAACGTGTCATCGAAATTTGTCGCTACGACCCGGACAAGGATGTCCGGCCCTATGTGCAGCGCTTCGAGGTTGACATCGATCGGAACGATCGCATGGTGCTGGACGTGCTGGTCAGGCTGAAATCGGTCGACGAGTCGATTTCGCTGCCGCGCTCGTGCCGCGAAGGCATCTGCGGATCCAGCGCCAGCAACATCAATGGCGCCAACCGGCTCGTGTGCCAGACTAACATGAAGGAGTTGCCGTCGCGAATCATTCTCCGACTGCAACCGGGCCTGTCCAGGATCCGGGACCTGATCGTCGATCATGATATCGCTCTTCGAGCGCCATCTTTCCGTGATGCCGTACCTGATCAACGATACCCCGCCTCCGGGGCGCAATCGCCTGCTGAGCCCGGCGGAGCCCGATCAGCTAGATGGCCTGTACGAATGCTGTTCGTCGGCCTGTCCGTAATTCTGAGGGAATCCTGGCAGGTATGGCGGTCCAGCCGGGCTTCTGCGGGCGTACCTTTTCATCGTCGTCTCACGCGACATGGCCACTAGCTCCCGCCTCGACAATCTGGAGAACCCGTGTCGTCTGTTTCGTTGTCGCACTATTCTGAACGGTGCGGACATCTGCCCGGAAAACCTCAATCCGATTGATGCGATCAGGCAGCTCCGATCGATGTTCGCGCGCCGGACGGGGTGACCATGTGGGAGCACGGGAACGCGAAGAAACTGAACCATTTGCCGGGAGATCGAGGGTTACTGCCCCGTGGGGCAATCCAGTTGCAATGCCCGGGACGCTGCCATGAAACTGAAAACGGACTGGCTGGGACCCGCATCAATGTGGACGGAGCCGGCGCACGTATCAAGGAGAAGTTGTATGGCTATATCGCATCTTTCGTCTGGAGGGGTCGCGAGTGTGCTGCCGCTGGCCGCGCTGCTTGAACAGACGCCGACCACGGCGTTGTTCAAGGAAAAACACCTTGAGGTCATGAGGATCGTTCTGCCGGCGGGTAAGCGTATGCCCGCGCATACGGTAGACGGACCGATCACGGTGCAGTGTCTCGAAGGCGAAGTAGACATTGGTATCGGCGATGCACTTCGACGCCTTCGTGTCGGTGACCTCATTTATCTGGCGGGCGGGGCCCGGCATGAGCTCACCGCCATGACGAATTCGTCGCTGCTTGTAACCGTCGTTCTTCTGGATCCGCGGGACATGCCGGGAATCGCGGCAGGCGAGATGCAATTGCCATGACTACGATCTCGAAGTCAGCTGCCTGCACTGTGAATGAGCGCCAATACCTCTCTCTCGATGTACTTTTGAGTGAGGTGCGTGCTTGTCGCGTGTGCGCAGAGCATCTGCCACTCGGCCCTCGCCCAGTCCTGCGCGCGAGAGCCGACGCGCGGATTCTCATTGTTGGGCAGGCGCCCGGCGCCCGCGTGCACGCGTCCGGCATTCCGTGGAACGATGCAAGCGGCGATCGACTGCGCAATTGGCTTGGAATCGATGTTCCCTCGTTTTATGACGAGTCGCGGTTCGCAATCATCACGATGGGGTTTTGTTATCCAGGCCGGGGCAACGGTGGCGATAAACCGCCGCGCCGCGAATGTGCGCAGCTATGGTTCGACAGGCTGCTGGAAAAGCTGGAGAACATCCAGTTGACGCTGTTGATCGGCCAGTATGCGCAACGCCATTTTCTCGGTGGCGGCCGCAAGCGGTCCCTGACCGAAACAGTTGGCGCGTGGGCAGAATATGGGCCGGCCGTGATGCCATTGCCTCATCCGTCACCACGCAATCAGGCCTGGTTTCAACGGCATCTGTGGTTCGAAAAGGAATTGCTTCCGGTGTTGCGCGCAAGAGTTGAAGCGATTCTGGCGCCTGAAGCGGAGCCGGCAAGCTAAACTGGAAGGAGCACGATATGCAGCGGGCGAATCGCGAGAAATTGCAGATATTCATCAGACGAGCATACGAGGATCCGACACCGGAGGATGGCTATCGTGTCCTCGTAGACCAGGTTTGGCCTCGAGGTCGCAGCAAGGCCGCGCTTGCCCTCGATAAATGGGCGTCCGACCTCGCACCCAGTACGACATTGCGCAAATGGTTCGGCCACGATCCGAAGCGATGGGAAGCATTCGGGCAGCGCTACCGAATCGAACTTGCGTCTGAGGAACAGCAAGAGCGAATGCGACGCCTTTTGAGCGATTCGGATGGCCGTCCGATTTCACTCATCTATGGCGCAAAGGACGAGAATCATAACCAGGCCGTTGTCTTGCGGGATGTCCTTGCGTGCCTGTCTGAAGAATGAAACGAGTGACTGCTTTGATACGATTGCCCTTGCATGGTTTTCCGGGCGGCGAGCGGTGGCATGTCTACCGGTCACGCCAGCAATGGACGGCATCGCTACCAGATAAATTCACCGACAATATCACGACATGATATAACGTATCGGATAGCGGACGGCAGCTACCTTCATCTGGCTAGCGGTCAAACGGGAGCCGGCAGCACTGCGGACCATTTCGATCACAGCACGGAGCTCTTCGATATCGCGCCTTTTTCCGGCGGTAGCCGACACGCAGTGTGGGCTGACGATGGCAGCAACTGGATTACGATGCATGCAATGACTTCTGCGAGGTGTTCGCTCCATGTCTGATAGCCGTCTAAGCATGCTATGGCGAGTAGCAGATCGACGCAACAGCAACGTCGGCCAACCGTCCGGTGTTGCGCAGCCTGCCACCTGATTGGAGAGACGTTGTGAGTGATACAAGAACATTCGAGATCTACCGGTACGATCCAGATACGGATGCCACGCCTCATGCGCAGGTCTTTAAGATAGAGGCGACGGTGAATGACCGGATGCTACTGGATGTACTAATTCGCCTCAAAGCGCAGGACGAGACGCTCAGCTTCCGGCGTTCCTGTCGTGAGGGAGTATGCGGCTCTGACGCTATGAACATCAATGGCAAGAACGGACTCGCCTGCACGACCAATCTCAACAATCTGCCCAGCCACACGGTGTTGCGACCGTTACCCGGCTTACCAGTCGTACGCGATCTGATCGTCGATATGACCGCATTTTTCAAGCAGTACCATTCGATCATGCCGTACCTGATCAACGATACCCCGCCCCCCGAGCGAGAGCGGCTCCAGTCGCCGGAGGAACGTGATCAACTCGACGGTCTCTATGAATGTATCCTGTGCGCATGTTGCTCGAGCGCGTGCCCTTCGTACTGGTGGAACCCGGATAAATACGTCGGTCCGGCAGGGTTGCTACAGGCTTATCGCTTTCTGGTCGATTCCCGCGACGAAGGAACTGCCGCACGGCTGGATAATCTCGATGACCCCTACCGTCTGTTCCGATGTCGCACGATCCTGAACTGCACGGATGTTTGCCCCAAAGGACTGAATCCGGCAAAAGCAATCGGGGAGATCCGCACCATGCTTGCGCGCAGAATTATCTGATTGATGCATTGTGATCGTACAGGAAGGCTGGGGTGGCAATTCAACGTGAATCACGAGGTGAGCCAATTGAAGAACGTTCACGTATCGAGTTTCTCATCGCGCGTGACGGATTGCCGGCAACTGTCGAATGGGTTCACACCACGATGAGAATCTATCGAAAAGCAGTGCTTTCGAATCGACATTTCGCGCATTCCGAACCCTATCGATCTCGTTTTATTGTCGCGTATCTTGAGTTCAAGCAGTGGTTGCGATCAGCCTCCATACTCTGACGAGCGCATTGACAGGAACCTTAATGGTGTCGAAGTGCGATCCACGGCGAACACGTTTCGGCGTACCGAGCCAGGCACTGTCGATGGGACTCATCTTACCTGGCACCTTCCTTGAGAAGTTTGCGCTGGCGCCTTGTGCAAGGTTGGCTATCCTCAGGCGGACGCAATCAATTGCGCCAACGACGGACAGATCTTTTGCTTTGGCTCAGCGTGCACGAGCCAGAGAGTCAGGAACATCCTGCGGTGAGACAAGGAATCGTTGACGATCAACGAATCGTATAATGATTGAATCCGGTTCAGAGACCATCCGACGGTTGCGACCGCTTGGGTACCCGAATGACCGAAACGGGCGGAGGTGCGATAGTTCGAAGCTGCGCCGCCAACTGGTCCTTGTTGGCCGAACACTGCCCGATGCAAATCGCTGCGGAATGTTGCGACGCAAGACAGACAGGTTGCGTCAGGCAGAAGACGACCCAGAGTGTGTGGAAACTCGATTTTTGCCGCTAAGTGGGCAATTGACGGCCAAATCGATCGCGTTTGATATAACGAGTTTGCGCCATCGAACAGTGCAAGCACAACAAAGCCCCTCGGGGCTTTAGCTTCCAGCCATCTTCATGGCCTTCATCATCCCTGCAACCCCAAGTATGTTCATGACTCGCTTCAGGTTGTAGGCCAACACCTGAAGGCTCATCTCTGTACTCACTCGCCCGAGCGTCCTGGTCAGGAAGTGTGCAGGACCCATCCAGTGTTTGAGCGTACCGAAGACATGCTCGACAGTACTTCGGCGGATGGTCATTGCATCGGGCTTCCGGTCGAGCCGGCGTTGCATGGCTTCCAGTGTGTTCTCATGTTCCCATCGTCGGATGCGACGATAGTCGCTCGGTGAACATCGTTCCTTGAGATGGCAACGCGGGCAGGCACTGGTCCAGTAAACCCGCAGGTTCATGTCATGCTCGACAGTCGTGAACCGATGGATGGCTCGCTCGCCAGCAGGGCATCGATACACATCGCTTTTTGCCACGTAGATAAAGTCGGCCTTGGTGAAGAGACCTTTCTTCCGGGATGCGGAGGTGAGTGGCTTAGGAACGTACGCACTGATGTCGTTCAGATCGCACGCACGTATCTCCGGCCCGCTGAAGTAACCCCGGTCAGCAACAACCTTCAGCTTCGATCTGCCCATCGCGTCCTTCGCAGAGCGCGCCATCCTGCTGAGTTGCCCGTGATCGTTTCCGACATTAGTTACCTCGTGCTCAACGATCAGGTGATGTTTGGTGTCTACAGCTGCCTGAACGTTGTAGCCCACTATGCCGGAGCCTCTTCCGCTTGTTGCCATGGATCTCGCGTCGGGATCCGTCATGGACAGCTGTTTGTCCGGTTGTTCCTCTAACTGCTTCCTGATCTGTGCAAGCTCACGCATCTGCTGGCGCAAGCGGGCAATCTTCTCGTACAGGCGAACGGTCTTCACATCGAAACCTGTTGGGCTGGTCCGGTCTGCGGTTGCAATCAGGTCGAGATAGCGCTGCACGCTTTCTTCGATCTGCTGCTGACGCTTGTCGATCTTGCTAGCCGTGTAGTTCCTGTCGCGGCTGTTTGACGCCTTGAACTTGCTACCGTCGATGGCCACCATGTCACTGGATAGCAGCTTTAACCCGCGACACAATTCGACGAAACGCCGGCATACGTTGCGAATGGCCAAGCCGCTGTCACGGCGAAAGTCGGCGATCGTCTTGAAGTCCGGAGCCAGACGTCCCGTTAGCCACATCAACTCGACGTTGCGCTGACATTCACGCTCAAGACGCCGGCTGGAAGGTATCCGGTTCAGATACCCGTAAATATAGATCTTGAGCATCACACCCGGATGGTAGGACGGGCGGCCCGTGATCGCAGGCGTGGTACCGTTGAAACCGAGTTCTGCAAGATCCAGTTCGTCGACGAATGCATCGATGACCCTGACCGGATTGTCCTGTCCGATGTAGTCATCGACACATTCGGGAAGTAGTGCGACCTGCTTGCGGTCATCGCCTTCAACGAATCGCTTCATGAGTCACCCGGTCTCAGTGCGTTGATTCAGTTTAGACGATCAATGCGTTTTCACACACTCTGGACCCCCTCCGGCCATACGCGACTGCGGCGGAACGACGCGCTGCCATGGGACAGTTGCCTTCGGTGCTGTCGTGTCGGCTGCCTTGTACGCGGCCGAAGTGCATGTAGCACGCGAGTCATGCTCCAGTCGTGTGGTCCTGCAGGAGCTCCGCGCACTGATGCCGCAGTGGATTAACCTGTGTCAGTCCTTCTCAGGTTGCAACCAGTAGTATTTCAATTGCACTGATCGGGCTGGGCGTTGTCGACCGCGCCACGAGGAATGCATTTGCGCTTTCGTCCAGACGGTCTATCGTGTACTTGATCGATTTCAATGGAGCACGCCATGGCCGACCCACTTGCCGTATGGCACACCGAGCACATTAATTTCGCCCGGCTACTCGACATTCTGGAAGAACAGGTAGCTGAACTCTGCCGGGGCGAGAGCCCGAATTACGCTCTCATGGGCGATATCCTTTACTACATGCGGAATTTTTCCGATCGTGTTCACCATCTGCGGGAGGATGTTGCGTACGCGCGGCTTGCTGAACGGGATCGCGGGACTCAAATCGTGTTGAACCGCCTTCTGCAGGAGCATCGCGTGATTGCCACGGCCGGCGATGAACTCCTGATTCGGATCGATGAAGCCGCGGGAGATGTTGTAATCCCGCGCGCCGCTCTGGAGGCGGCCACGGCCACGTATCTTGTCTACTATCGTCACCACCTTTCCACTGAGGAGCGAGACGTGATGCCTCGCGCTGCGCGGGTGCTGACAGAACAGGACTGGGCTGCAGTCGATGCGGCCGTATCGGCTAGTCCCGATCCGCTTTTCGGAGACAATGTACTGGAGCGCTTCGAAGCGCTTCGCAGGCAGATCGCTCTGGACGCGCAGGTGTCAAAGGAATTGGGCCAACCACCGGACACTCATTGATTGACGCCGGCTACAGGGTGCTGTTCACGCGCATCAGCGATGCAACAGCATCGGGTCCACCTGTCCGTGGAATAATGTTCTGGCGCAGGCCGTCGACTTACTTGGAAGAGAGTACCAGGTCCGCTGTCAGCGGCATAACCGACGCTTGAATGTCCGCAAGTGGGTTGGGTGGACGACCGGAGCGCCGCGATGTGCCCGTCGGCGAGCAACTCAGCGGCCGTCGAGACAATTCGTGTCATCAGGGCGAAGGGCCTCCAGAGGCTGCAGCACGTCGCGAATCGCCAGCAGATCGGCAACGTATTGGTCGATTTGGTCGATCACGTCCGAGACCTGATCAACGAACGGCTCGTCCTGTGCGCCGATGGTCAGCCCGGCGCCGTTGACGAGCGTGTGGGCGATGCTGTGCAGGTGCAACAGATCGTCCCGCAGGCCTTCCGGGTCGTAAAGGCTGATACGCACCTCATCGAGCGTGCTCACGGCGTCCAGTAGCCGCGTCGTGTCGTAGCCCGATTCCAGTGCTTCCAGCGCGGCGGCGTCCACCTCACCATAGGGCGTCGCGGTCACCGCGGCTCTTGCGCTCATGCAGTCGTTACCTCATCTCATCACCAGGGCGTGCCGCCTGACCAAACAGCACATCGTTGATCCAGCTCTCTGGCGCGCGATCCAAGTGCAGCCGGTAGCGCCCGAACCGGCGAATGTTATGCGTCGGATAAGGGCTCAGGAATTCGACGTCCTCAGGGCGGATTTTCTCGCCTTCGGCCACCATGTCACGCAGCGCGCGCATCATGTCCGCCGTGTTCTGCAGGATCACGGCCGATGCAATCAGATCATTGTAGCGCAGCCGTTTCTGCTGCTCTTCCGGCTCGTTCTCGGCAATCACGTCGCCGCCGAACGACAGCCACTTCGCGAAGCCGTTATACGACTCGATCTTGTTGGTGTTCGCGGTCACTTCCTGACGCAGTTCGCGACTGCCGATCCATTCGAGCAGGTAGACCGTGCGCACGACGTTACCGAGTTCGCGCGCCGCGAGATAGAGCCGGTTCTTCCTGCTTTCGGAACCGAGACGGCGCAACAGCAACGGTGACGAAATCGTGCCTGCCTGGATCGACAGCGCGACCTGCATCAGTTCCTGCCAGTGGCGCTGGATCAGTTCCCAGTCGATGGTCGCCGTGAAGAGCTTGTCGATGTGCTTATATTTCGCATCGTCGCCCGGCCGATACAGCACGAGATCCTTCCAGTTGCGGATCCGCGGCATCAGCTTGATCCCGAGCAGATGCGTGAAGGCAAACACGGCGGCCGACTGGCCCTGCGTATCGGCATGGACCGTGTCGGCCTTGACTGACAGGCCAGCCTTGAGCAGTCCCTCGATTACGTAGATAGCTTCCCACACGCCGGGCGGGATGAAATGCCTGAACACCGCGATGTAGTTGTCGGCGACGTGCCGGTACGCCACCGCGCCCATCTTTCGATAGCGGAAGTGATACCCAGCCAGCAGGTTGTTGTCGTAGAAATCGTACTGGGTACCATCCGCAGCGACCGTCTTGCCATCACCCCAGTGCTTTGGTAGATCGAGCCGCAGGTACAGTTCGATCAGTTCGCGCTGCGCGGTTTCGAGCTTATCGAGGCTCATGTGCCGTCGGTTGACGAACGACAGCATTTGCGCCGTCACATCGGTGTCGAGGTGGCGGGCAGCCTGGGTCGGGCCGAGATTGCAGCCCATCGCGAAAATCGTCAGCAGATACCGCTCGGCCGCCTTGCGGATCTGCGGATCGATACCGGAAAGTGGTCCGAAGTGCCGCGTGAAATGCGTCCAGTGTTCGATGTTGGCAAGTATGTCCAGCACGTTGCGGGTCGGCAGCCGCGCGTTGAGTCGCTCCTGTAGCGCGATCGCGCTGGCCGGAATTTCGCGGGCCACGGTTTTGCGCAGGATCGGCTCTTCGTTCTGACCGATCGTGACGTGTTCGCGTTTGCGCGGAAAGTCGTCATCCAGCTTGCGCGCTGTCTCGCTGAGCCACTGCCGCAGTTGGGCAACGAAGTCCTGTCCATTCTCGGGCAATCCGACCTTCGCGCAATAATCGGGCAATCGCTGCTCGCATTCCCGCCACGAGAGCAGGTGAGCCCTATAGTCGGCATACGCATCCGAACCGGACACGCACAGGTCACCGACGCGTAGTTCCTCGGCCATGTACGAGAAGACGCATAGTTCGAGATAGCGCCGGTTGGTCGGCGCGCCATCACCGTGCGAGCGCCGTATGAGCTTGCGCCAGCGCGGCGCCGCAAAGCTCACGTCAACGTTGACATCGATCCATTCCCGATGCCGTGTTTCGTTTTCCAGGACCACATCAAGTGCATCGAGCAGCGTTCGCACTGGGCTGGTCGAGTCCCACTCAAGCGTACGGGCAAGACGCAGGATGACCGAGCGATGCGCGCGGAAATGTTTCCATAGCAAAGGCAGGTAATTGCCGCCGCTGACTGCACGCACTGCCGCACAGCTCTCGCGCAATGGTTCGAGGTCGCCCTTGGGCGCGAGCCATTTGCGGATCGACTGCGCGATGATTGTCTCATCGGATTGATCGGCGAGGATGTCGACCACACCGTCGAGCAGAACCACGAGGTCTTCCACCTGCGTGCGCTGCCGGCGCTGGATCACCTCCAGTTCTTCGCTCGCCCGTTTGTGAATCGCCCCCATGCGGCGCACGAACATGTCGGCGAGATCGTCACGGGCGCGAACCCGCATGCGGTTGAGCAATGCCACGATCAGCGTGTAGCGCTTCTCGGGCAGGGTGTCCTTTTTCAGATTCGCCGCGTCCAGGCTCATGGCCTGAGTGGCCAGCGAGCGCAATTTCGACGCGGGAATACCGGCGATGGCGTTAGTAAAGTCGCCGAGTTCATCAAGCCAGGTGATCTGGTCGATTAGCAGATCGAGATGCTGGCGCGACGGGCGTTTCGCATGGCGCTTGATGCGGTTGTAGGCGCTCTGGCGGCTCACCAGATCCCGCGCGAGGAGCCAATCGAGAGCACGCTTCTGCTCGTCGGTGAGGCGCCGGGCAACACGCCGGAACAGCCGCGTCTGGGTCTTCGCATGGATCTGCTCCGTGATCCGGTCCAGCGTCGAGAACGCCGGTAGTTCAATGCCCTGCGCGATGAGTTCATCAATCGTGGCATTGATGATGTCGACGGGCTGGTCCATCGACAGGGCCGCGGTGTGCGCCGCACGTGTCGCGATTACATTGGCATCGGTCCCGTAATAGGGCTTCACGCCGAGGTATTCACGAATTGTCAGGTAATGTCGGAACAGCGTCGGCGACGACTGCGTGTCGTAGCCGAACTGAACCGCGGAACCAATATCTGCCGCAGCCCGCACGTGCTCGACGACCGCGGTCGGAACGCTGTCCAGCGCCGGGAAATGATGCATCTGCTGGAAGATCTTGAGCAGCACCAGCAGGCCCAGCCGAGGTCGTTCACCCCGCGTCGAACGGCGCGCCCATTCAAGTTCGTCGGGCTGCGGCGTGTAGCAGGTTTGCAGGTCCCTTGTGGCAAGGACCTTGGGAAAACGCGGATAGGCAGTGCGCTCGATGGTAGCCATGCGAGTCATCCTGATCGCAGAGGGCCGCTCAGATTAGCGCAAGAAAAATCCAATGTTACCAGGTCAAGTCGAAATGATCCAGCACGTTTTCATAACCAAAAGTCTTATGATAGGAATTTACGCTTACCTTGCTCATACCCCGTGTCGTGTCACATCGATTGGTTACAAGGTGAGGAATAACCCGTTTCGGAGATTCATGTGAGCACACGAAAACCCGCGTTGCAGAACACCATCGCAGCGATGCACGCGTTCGAGAATTGCTTCGTGGGCCTGGGGGACCACTCGGCCGACCAGGCGCTTATTGCGTTAACAGCCGCTGTGCATGCGGAGCGTCGCGACATGAATGCCTACGACTGGCTTATGCAGGCTCTTCCCGGCGCGACGCTGAAGCCTGCGCTTGCAATCGGTACAGTGGGCGAACTATATCGGTCCTATACCCGGCCTGCCGAATTCGACCGATTGAAGGGAATAAAGCGTTCGTGAGGAAATCAGAGGCGGAGTGAATCCACATAAGGATGAGCCGGGACTAGGCGAATTGCAGTGCCGCACTGCCGAGGTTTCAATGCCTGCCAGCCACCCGATGAGCCAATGAGCGGCCCTGTCGACGGACGCCCCCTGAATGTCTTTCTCGTCACCTGGCCTCCATCCGCGCGTCACCCTGGCCATACCGGTTCTGCCGCCGATTCGGCGGACAAAGCTGATGAAGTGGCCAGCAATGGAACGTTAGAGGCGGGCAGTTGCGACGATATTCCTTCGGTCGTGCGTCTCGCGCTGATGTATCCCGCTATGTATGTATCGGACTATGGTACATCGGTCGAGGCGACCGTCTCGCGCAAATAGTACGCAGGTCGCTCAACATTTACCGATGTTCCTTGGTACGCGGAGCGTTTGGGAAATGACCCGGAAGCGCGGAAATACGCTCAGGAACTAGACAGCGAATAGATGCAATGGAAGCCTGTGGAAGTAAGCCCGCTGGAGGAAAACGGGATTCGCAGACTCGTTTCTCCACCTGAACACGCAAAATGGACGCGACTGACACAACCCTCTCATAGCAACTAGTTGACTGCCACGAGTCAGGCCGCCGCCTTCGATGGCTGAACTTCCACCGTGACGTGCGATAGCCCCTTGAAACGCTCGAGCACCGCATGATAGAAGCGTGAGTCTCGCTGTGGCTCACTGGTCGAGACCGACACCACCG
>Ga0255336_100696_pt1 | contig 41562 bp, 38 predicted proteins | sample MeOH1_35cm_T3_17_FD_189102 | JGI IMG/M metagenome (GOLD analysis project Ga0255336, IMG submission 189102) | Sandy soil microbial communities from University of British Columbia, Vancouver, Canada - MeOH1_35cm_T3_179 | ecosystem: Engineered > Artificial ecosystem > Sand microcosm > Unclassified ...
AGTCTGCTCATTGGCGCTCCACCTAGTTCAGTTGTTTCGTTGCATACGGATATGTGCCGCAACGTGCACGCAAGCCGCGTGCCGTTTTCGCAAGGAATCGAAATAAAAATGTATGCAAATGTGACGGGCGAGCAGGAACACGCGACTTATCCGCGTCGCGAAGAAATTTTTTCTGCTTATATGATCGACGTTAGGACGGTTTTCGCCTGCGGGGCGCGAACTCAGGCGTCCTGCTCGGAGCCCAGATCGCGCTGGTATTCGAGGCCTTCCGGGCGCACGCCGCCCTGATTGTGCTCGCCGTCCGGGGGGGCGTCGGGCGCGACGCGGTTCTGCGCGGCGGGATCGGGCGACGTCGGCGGACCGCTTTTGGCGGCGTCGGGCCGGGAATCGCGCTTTGCGTGGCGCGCGGAACGTCGCAGTGCTGGGTGTCTCATGATCGCTGCCTCCAGGGAAGCCCGCCGCGATGAGCGGCATCAATTGAAGTCTAGGGCTTCATGGCGCCGGATTGCCGGTAAAAGATGCGTCGGCTTTGTAACAAGTACATAAATTCGCCTCGCCAGTATGGGGCACGGCGCGCCGGGCGTGTCAGAGTTGCATGCCTCGCGGCGGGTGCTGACAGGCTTGTGGCGCCTGGGTGGGTTGCGGCGGTGGATCGCCTATCGGCGGCGGCACCGGTTCGGCTGGTTCGGGAGTCGGATTCGGAATGATGTCCGGCTCGCCCGGCGTGTTGGGCGGCGATGGCGGTTCGATCGGCTCGGGGCGGTGCGCATGCAGGGGGAGTGCGGACGCGGCGGCGTGGTGTGGCATGTCGGTTTCCTCGTCTTTTTGTGGTCTGTATTCGAGGGGAGCAAGGGGTGTGCCGGTTGGGTTTTGGTTGCGCCCGGTTTTTTTGCCTGCTCGGCGGCTTGGGGTTGTTGGCCGGTATCGTTGGCCTTTCCTTGATTTGTTAGTGGTCTATTGGCGTTGCCCCTGTGCGGGGCGGCACCTACTTTCTTTGCCGCCGCAAAGAAAGTAGGCAAAGAAAGCGGCTCACACCGCCAGCTTTCAAGCGGGTCTCCTGGCTTGGAGGGGGCAGTGGTGCATCTGGAATCAGTGCCCTCGCACACTCCGCGTTCGTGACAAGGCAGTCATACTTCCCGCCTCGCGCTGCGCGCTCGCCGGAAGCGGCGCGCACGGAAACCAGCGGTTTCATTGTGTGTGTTGGGGGCCACGGCTTCGCCTTGGCGAGACGCCGCAACCGGGCGGCGTTCTCAGCGTGGCGCTGGACGGAGCGAGCTAACGATGGGACGGCGCACCGACGCGCGCAGCAACTCAACGGCGTTCGGCGAAACGACGGCTGGCGCGAGCAGCGCGAACGGTTTGGAAAAGTAGTGTGAACGCAGAAACTGCCTGCGGTTTGATGAAGTACCGCAAACGCCCGAACCTACCCGCAGTTTGATGAAGTACCGCGACGGCGCGCGCAGCGCCGCCGGAAGAATGACTGCTGTGTAACGAGCGCGGAGTGCGCGAGAACACCGATTCCAGATGCACCACTGCCCCCTCCAAGCCAGGAGACCCGCTTCAAAGCTGGCGGTGTGAGCCGCTTTCTTTGCCTACTTTCTTTGCGGCCGGCAAAGAAAGTAGGTGCCGCCCCGCACAGGGGCAACCCCAATAGACCACTAACAAATCAAGGAAAGGCCAAAAACAACAAAACCACAACCCAAGCCGCCGAGCAGGCAAAAACCTTCAAACATCCGCCCCACCCAAAGCCCGCGACTCATCCGCCGAATCCCCTTCCTCCCGCGCATCATTCCCATACTCGACAAGCCGGTTATACAGCGTCTTCAGACTGATCCCGAGAATCTCCGCAGCACGCGTCTTCACCCCACCGCATTGCTCGAGCGTCGCGAGAATCAGTTGACGATCCGCCTCGGCGAGCGACGTGCCAAACGGTATCGTGATCGCCGTGCCGGCGGTAGGCTTCGACAACGTGATCTGCAACGGCACGGTCGCCGTGCTGTCGGAGTCGGTCCCCGACATGATGTGCGCGCGCTGCACGTAGTTCTTCAGTTCACGCACATTGCCCGGCCACGGGTACGACAGCAGCATTTCCTTCACCGCCGCCGGGAAATGCTTCTTCGTGCCGTGGCGTTCGTTCAGTTCGTCGAGGAACGCCTGCGCCAACAGTTCCACGTCCTTGCCACGCTCGCGCAGCGGCGGCAGGCTGATCGGAAACACGTTCAGACGGTGGTACAAGTCGAGCCGCAGTTTGCCTTCGAGCACCGCCTGCTCGGGATCGCGATTCGTGGCCGCGATGAGGCGCACGTCGGTTTCGATTTCCTTCGTCGTGCCGACCCGCATGAACATGCCGGTTTCGAGCACGCGCAGCAACTTCACCTGCAACTCGATCGGCATCTCGGTGATTTCGTCGAGGAACAGCGTGCCGCCGTTCGCGCGCTCGAAATAGCCCTTGTGCTGACGGTCCGCGCCGGTAAACGAGCCGCGCTCATGCCCGAACATCTCCGATTCGATCAGGTTCGGCGAAATCGCGCCGCAGTTCACCGCCAGAAACGCATGCTTGCGGCGCAAGCTGAGTTCGTGCAGCGTCTGCGCGGCGACTTCCTTGCCGGTGCCCGATTCGCCCACCAGCATCACGGAGGCCGCCGTCGGCGCAACGCGGCCGATCTGGTCGTACACCTCCTGCATGGCCGGCGAGTTGCCGAGCATCAAGCCGAAGCGGCCCATGCGCCGCAACTCGCCGCGCAACGTGCCGATTTCCGCCTTGAGGTCGCCCGCGCGCGGCAGGCGCGACAGAATCGCCTTCACGCGCTGCATGTTGATGGGCTTCACGAGGTAATCGGTGGCGCCCATTTTCAGCGCGCTCACCGCCGACTCCACCGTGGCATGCCCAGTGATCACGATCACTTCCACGCCCGAGCGCGGATCCAGATCTTCGAACAGATCGACCCCGCTGCCGTCGGGCAGCTTCAGGTCGGTAAAGACGACGTCCGGCATTTGCCGGACCAGTTGAATGCGCGCTTCGCGCAGATCGCCCGCGGTGGCGGTGGTCAAGCCGTCTTCCCCGATGATGGCGGAAAGCGCCTCGCGGGTACCGGCATCGTCATCGACAATCAGTACATGTGGCATCGCGTCTCGAGAGCCTGAAAGCGTGAGTGAAGAAACATGCTAACGCGCATGCCGGAAAAACGGGTCGCGGTCCGTTGCCTCGCGACGCTGCGCCAGCACCGGACGCCAGCGTTTCGCAAAAACGCAGAACCTTCGACTTAGTTCAATAACGCAACAATGACCAGATAAATTCGCATGCGCGATGGGTCATTGTTGTTTATTTGCCTATTATACGGCTTTATCGAGACAAACCGGCAGTGCGTGCCCGAGCGCGCTCGACGCTCGGCACGCCGGCCGAGCACTGCGTGAAGGCGTGGTCAGCCATGTGGAAACGGCCACGCACCGCCGTTGCCGTTCGGATGCGCCGAGCCGTTGCCGCCATGCGTGGCCGCCGCCGTGCCACCGGCGGGCGTGGCAGGCGTTTCCGCCACCGCGCCGCCCTCGCCCTCCCAGCGGCTCAGTTCACGCGCCGCCGGAATCTGCGCGGCGCGGCTACGCTGCACGTAGCGGACCGCGAGAAAGCCGCCGAGCGCCATCAACGCGCCGAAGATGCCGATTTTGGGTCGTGTCATCGCGAACTCCTTTGTCGTCGTGAAGCGGATACGTGCCGAACCGGGCGTTAGCGCGCGCTCAGCACGCCGAGCAGGAAGCCGACGCCCGCGGCAATACCGACCGCGCGCCACGGGTTGTGCCGCACATACTGTTTCGTGTTGACCGCGGCAACCCGATAGCGCCGCTGCGCGCCTTGTTGCGCATCGCCGAGCGCGGATTGCAGCGTCTCCACATGCGTGCCCAGCTTGTCGCGCAACACGCCGACGCCCTCGCCCGGCACGTTGGCCGCAAGCCGCAGCATTTCCTCCGAATCCTTCAGCAGCACTCGCAGGTCCTCGACAATCTTCTGCCCGCCGAGCGCAAGCTGTTGCGTGGTGTCAGTCATCATTCACTCCTCGTCTGAGTTCAGCGGTCGCGGGTGGTTCCGGGTCCGTCATCGCCGATGACGACGCGCATTCGTCGCACACCAAGCCGCGACAGGTCATCGCGCGGGAAACACATGCCTATCGGCTGCATTGCGCAAGGCGCGTGCCCGGTAAAACCATCGCGCGCTCGCGGCGCGGCCGCGCTTCAGGCAGTTTCGACCGACTTCGCACGAATGTCGCGGCTCGTCGTTACACGGATTGCCGTAGGCGGCCTGCAAGTGGTTAAATCGACCTTTGTGAGAGACGGCTTCGGCCCATCTCGTTCCCAGGCCTGCGCGCCGCAACAACGAACCCCCTGGCACAGGACTCCCCGTTTATGACGTCAATCGATGTGGACTCGCCCAGCGTCTCCGCCGGCGGCGGCGCTTCGGCAAACGCGAAGCAACGCGTCGCGGACGTCCCGGGACTGAAATCGTATGGGCTGCTCTACGGCTCGTCGCCGGTGATGCTCGATCTGTACGAGCAGATCGAGCGCGTTGCCGGCACCGACGCGACCGCTCTCATCATTGGCGAATCCGGCACGGGTAAGGAATTGATCGCCCGCACGATTCACGATCAAAGCGGCCGCAAGAACGCACCGTTCGTCGCCGTGAACTGCGGCGCGATCCCCGACGAACTGATCGAAGCCGAACTGTTCGGCCACGAGAAAGGCAGCTTCACGGGCGCGGTTCAAGGCCGCATCGGCTACTTCGAACACGCGAACGGCGGCACGCTGTTTCTCGACGAAGTCACGGAAATGGCGCCGGTGCGCCAAGTCAAGCTGTTGCGCGCGCTCGAGACGGGCACCTTCTATCGGGTCGGCGGCAACCAGTTGATCAGCGGCGACGTACGCGTGATCGCCGCCACCAATCGCGACCCCGCGGTGGCCGTCAAGGAAAACGGCCTGCGTGAAGATCTCATGTATCGACTCGCGGTGTTTCCCTTGCGCGCGCCGCCGTTGCGCGAGCGCGAAAACGATCGCGAACTGCTCGCGCAGCATTTCCTCGCGCAGTTGAACCACCAGGAGGGTGCGAACAAGAGCTTCAGCAAGCGCTCGATCGAAACGCTGCGCACCTGGTCGTGGCCGGGCAACGTGCGCGAGTTGAAGAACGCGGTTTATCGCGCGTTCATTCTCGCGGAGAAGACGGTCGAGCTGCCGCACCCGCACCTCGCGTCGCGTGTGAAGAAGCCCGTGACCCAGGGCGACGCGATGAGCGTGTGGATCGGCACGCCGCTCGCCGACGCGCAAAAGCAGATCATTCTCGGCACGCTCAAATATTGCGGCGGCGACAAGCGGCGCGCGGCCAAGGCGCTCGGCGTGAGTCTGAAGACGCTGTACAACCGCCTGAGCGCTTACGGCGGCGAAGACGGCCCTGAAGAAGAAATCGAGCCGTAAGCCTCGGCTGCAACGCTCACGTGATTCAATCGCGTGAGCGCGCCTTTGGTTGGCCGGTGCCGGAAGTTCACACGCTAGATGCAACGGAAGGTGCAACGAGCGCGTTCAGCGCGTCACGCAATCTCTTATCGATCCCTTCGCATCGCCAATCAAATCGGCGGTCAGCGCAAGCAGAAACCAATTTGCCTCGCATCATCTTTTGCAATTCCTTGCACTTTCCCTCTGCCAATTACAAATGGCATCCTGCAAAATGCGGCAGCGCATATTGCAACGATGGAAAGGCGTGCCGCTCGTTCACACATCGGTTTCGAGTATGAGCGCGCGACACTTGCAGGAGCACGGACAGGGACATGCAAAAAAGTATCGTGTGGGCGGCGGGCGTGAAACAAACGACGAGGCGCGGACGCATCAATACAACAGCGCTCGTTGCGTTGGCAGTGGCGGTGACGTCGGCGCTGAGCGGCTGTAGTTCGCTCTATTCCGAAGGCGCCACCACAAGCGCCGGTATCGCGGGCGCCGCGCTCGCGGCGAAGGTCACCAGCAATGCGGCCGTCGCCACCGGCATCGGTCTCGGCGCGGTGGCCGCGGCCCGCGCCGGCGTCCAGTACTCCGAGCGCGTGGTTCACAAGAACACGCAGGACGGCATCGCAAGAATCGCCGGGCCGCTCGAGGTCGGCGCGGTCGCACCGTGGAGCGTCACTCACTCGATGCCGATCGAGGACGACGAACATGGCCGCGTCACGGTCAGCCGCGCGATCAGCACGGGCGCACTCGACTGCAAGGAAATCGTTTTCTCGGTCGATCAAACCGCCACCAAGAATGTGCCGGCAAGCAGCGCGTTCTACGTCGCGTCGATCTGCCGCGACGGCGACAACTGGAAATGGGCATCGGCTGAACCCGCCACCGAACGCTGGGGCGCGCTGCAATGACGGCGCGCTTGCATCTGCGTTCGCTGGCGGATCGGCGCCAGCGTCCGCTCTTCCGCACGGCTTCGCTTTCCGGCAACCGGCTGCGGCTTCTGCTGGCCGGCGCGGTCTGTGTCGGGGCGAGCCTGTTGACGAGCGGCTGTTCGTCGGTCGGCGCGGCGAGCGGCGCGGCGGCCGGCGTCGCGTCCGGTCTCATCACATCGAATCCGGCGGTGGGCATTGGCGTCGGCATTGCCGTGCAGGCCGCGACCGACGAAGCGATCGGCCGCTACATGCGCACCATGCACACCGACCAGCAGAATATGATCGCCGCATTGGCGGGCGCGATGCCGGTCGGCGAGACGCGGCCGTGGGCGGTCAAGCATGCGCTGCCGATCGAGAACGGCCACGGCCAGGTGCGCGTGACGCGCGCGTTCGGCTCGGCCCTCGCGCTGTGCAAGGAGTTCGTGTTCTCGGTGCAGGACGGCGACGGCCCGAACGCACATGAAGACTGGTACACCGCGAGCGCCTGCCGGCAGGACAAAGGCTGGAAGTGGGCGTCCGCGGAACCGGCGGTCGCGCGCTGGGGTGCGCTGCAATAAGCGCGCGGCAAAACTCGGGCGGCAATGAAAAAACGGCAGGGAGACCCTGCCGTTTTTACTTGAAACGCATCAATCGGCCGGAACGCCCTTAAGACTCCACGTCTTCCAGGCTGAAGATTTCCGTCTGGTCGTTGTACGAGAAGATCTCGCCATAACGGCCCCAGTTGATGACCGCGTCGAGCGTCTCTTCCGCGGCGCTGTCCGACAGGAAATCCTCCAGCTCCTGCTCGAAGCGCACGCGCGGCGCGCGATGCCCCGGCCGCTCGTTCAGCACCTTCTTGATCCGCGCGGCGAGCGGCACGTGCCGCAGCAGATGCTCGGCGAACATCATCTTGCGTTCCTGGGTGCCGAACTCGGCGAACACACGCGCCGGCGGCGTCAGGAAAATATCGCCCTCGCGCACGTCCGCGAAGCCCAGGTGTTGCAGCACTTCGGCCACCGGGAACAGATCGTCCACTTCCAGATGCAGCGAGCGCGCGATCTCCGGCATGTCGGCGCGGCCATGATACGGCGCGGCGGCGAGCGTCTCGATCAGACCGGCCATCAGGTTGGTCGACACGTGCGGCAGCCAACTGTGCAGCTCCAACCCCTTCTTGGTCTTTTCGTCGGTCTGACGCGCGGTCATCTTCGCGTAGATCTCGTCGACGAGCCGCCGGAACGCCGGATCCAGCCGGTTGCGCGGATGCTTGAACGGCACCTTGATCTCGGCGATCACGCGGCCCGGATTGGACGACAGCACGAGAATCCGATCGCACATGAACACCGCTTCCTCGATGTTGTGCGTGACGATCAGCACCGCCTTGATCGGCATGCGGCCTTGCGTCCACAGATCGAGCAAGTCGGTGCGCAGCGTTTCGGCCGTGAGCACGTCGAGCGCGGAGAACGGCTCGTCCATCAGCAGCAGCGTGGGATCGACCACCAGCGCGCGCGCGAAACCGACGCGCTGACGCATGCCGCCCGACAACTCGCGCGGATAAGCATTCTCGAAGCCGTCGAGACCGATCAGGTCGATCGCGGCAAGCGCGCGTTCGCGGCGCTCGCGCGCGGCCACGCCCTGCGCCTCGAGACCGGCTTCGACGTTCTGCAGCACGGTCAGCCACGGGAACAGCGCGAAGGTCTGAAACACCATTGCGACGCCTTTCGCGGGACCGTCGAGCGGCTTGCCCATATATGTCACTTCACCGTCGGTCGGTTCGATCAGACCGGCGATGATGCGCAACAGCGTCGACTTGCCCGAGCCCGAGCGGCCCAGCAAACCGACGATCTCGCCTTCGCGCAGCGACAGGTTCGCGTCGTCGAGGACGAGCAGTTCGCCCTGCGACTTGTTGAACCCGCGGCACACGTCCTTGACGCGCAGGATCTCTTCGCCGAGGCGCGGCGGCTTCGGCGGCGTCTGGATCGGCGCGGCGGTGATAGCAGCTTTAGGATTTTGCATCGCGTTTTGCCTTATTACTCAATCGAGCCGGAGCTTGGCTTCGGCATAGGCGTACATCGGACGCCACAGCAGGCGGTTGAACAGAGTCACGAACAGGGACATCACGGCGATGCCCACGATGATCTTCGGGTAGTCGCCCGCCTCGGTGGACCGCGCAATGTAGGCGCCGAGTCCGTGCGCCATCACCCGGGTGTCGCCCCACTGAACGAATTCGGCGACGATGCTCGCGTTCCACGCACCGCCCGAGGCCGTGATCGCGCCCGTCACGTAGTACGGGAAAATGCCCGGCAGAATGGCCTGGCGCCACCATTGCCAGCCGCGAATGTGGAAGTTCTTGGCCGCCTCGCGATAGTCGTTCGGATACGAGGTCGCGCCGGCAATCACGTTGAACAGGATATACCACTGGGTGCCGAGCACGATCAGCGGCGACAGCCAGATATCCGGGTTCAGATGGAAGCGCACGATCGCGATGACGAACACCGGGAACAGCAGGTTGGCTGGAAACGCGGCCAGAAACTGCGCGAGCGGCTGGATCTTCTCGGCAAGCGCCGGACGCAGCCCGATCAGCACACCCACCGGCACCCACACCACCGACGCCAGCGCGATCAGCAACACCACGCGCAACAGCGTGATGAGACCCAGCACGAGCACATGGCCGACTTCGTCGAGCGAGACGCCGGTGCGCACGTAGATGAACACCCGATACACCACGTACACGGTGCCGGCCAGCACCAGCGCCGCCCACGCGATGTCGCCAACGCGCGAGCGCTTCTGGATCCGCGGCATCTGAAAGCGCCGCCCCTGGATCGCCGGCAAGCGGAACGGCACGCGCGCGGCCTTCGCGAACATCCAGCCGAGCGGCACGAGCAGGCGGTGAATCAGACGCGTGCGGCGAATCAGGTCGAGCAGCCACGATTCCGGCGCGTCGCCCGAACTGGTGGTTTCCATGCGGAACTTGTCGGCCCATGCGACGAGCGGACGAAACAGCAACTGGTCGTAGGCGAGAATCACGACCGTCATCGCGAGGATCACCCAGCCGATCGCGTGCAGGTTCTGCTCGACGATCGCCTGCGCCAGATAGGCGCCGATCCCCGGCAACGTGATCGAACGGTTGCCGACCGTGATCGCCTCGGAGGCGACCACGAAGAACCAGCCGCCCGACATCGACATCATCATGTTCCAGATGAGGCCGGGCATCGAGAACGGCACTTCCAGCTTCCAGAAGCGCTGCCACGAGGTCAGGTGAAAGCCGCGCGAGACTTCGTCGAGATCGCGCGGCACGGTGCGCAGCGACTGATAGAAGCTGAACGTCATGTTCCACGCCTGGCTCGTGAAGATCGCGAAGATCGCCGCGAGTTCGGCGCCGAGCACGCGGCCCGGAAACAGCGCGAGAAAGAACGTGACCGTAAACGAGATGTAGCCGAGCACCGGCACCGACTGCAGGATGTCGAGAATCGGCACCAGCACGAGACCCGCGCGGCGGCTCTTGGCGGCCAGCGTGCCATAGGCCAGCGTGAAGATCAGCGAGGCGACCATGGCCGCCAGCATGCGCAGAGTGGTGCGCATCGCGTATTCAGGCAGGTTCGAGGGGTCGAGCGAGATCGCCTGGGTCTTGAGCGTCGACATCGGCGCAAGCGTCTCGTGAAAGCCGATCGCCGCCATCGCGATGATGCAGATGATCAACGGAAAGGCGACGAAGTCCCAGCGATTGGGCAACACCCGCCATGCCGACGCATTGGCGGTGCGCTTCAGGTTGAAGTTGAAATCCATCAGGCGCGCTCCCCGTTCATGCAGGCGTTCGAACGCGGGAAGGCGGCCGCGGCTTCGCCGCGGCGGTCTGAAGATCGGTCCGGAAAGCGGAAATCAGGCATGGCAAAACGCGTGTGCGCGGTAAATCGTTAGCGTGGGTGACACGTGGACCGGTGACGGACGTGTCCGTGGACGAGTCGCCCAGGACCGTAACCATCAACCCGGACTCCCGTCGCCGCAGGCGCCGCCCGTGGGCTGGCGAGCTTTCCTTCTTTTGGACGGCACGACACTACACCATCCTATGTTTCAGGCACAACCTTTCATGGCAAATCGCGGCGAATAACAGCAGCGCTCCGCCGCCGGTCCTTTCACTAACGCCGCCCATGCCTTGCCGCGAGCCGTTGCTCACGGTGCGAACACCAACATGTCCGATAAGAGCCAAGGCGCGGCGGCCGAAGCGATCTGGAAAACCCGCATAGCCATTCAGAAACCGGTGGCCTGGCCGTTAAGAACCTGATCGGTGCGCCGCGCGCACTTCGCATTCCCGGAATAAGGGTGGCGTCTGTCCCCACGACGGTTAAAATCAGGAGGCGAGGCGCCACATCGCGGTTTATCCCGGACCACGGCGGCGGCCTATCGCCAACCGCTTCAACAGCAGCGAAACGGCGCGGGCGCGCTGCCACGAATGAGCTAGTTGCATGCCACAGCCAGACGGATCAGAGGGTCGATGAACAGGACAACCTTGCGCCAGGCAACCGGGCCGATCAGTTTCGCGCTGGTCATACTGGTTTGCTGGTTCGTGGCCGGCATGGTCGCGGACCGGATGGTACAGCAAGAGCTGGGCGCGGCCTTGCGCGCGCAGCGGCAAATGTCCACCTCGATCGTCGACAACATGGCCGAGGTGATCGCCAGCGACCTCGCGATGTCTCGGGCCATTCCCGCGACCATGGCCGAAATGGACCTGATCCAGCACGCGCTGGTGCAATCGCAGAATTATGCCGCGAACGGCGAAGCGACGGAACCCGCCCGCCGCGCCGCGTTGTTGAAAGACGCGCGGATCACCGCCGTGAGCGGCTTCCTGCACGACGCGCAAGGCTTCTCCGGACTCGACCAGATCTGGCTCGTCAACGCCAACGGCATTTGCGTCGCATCGAGCGACTCGATCAATAACGCGTCAGCGGCGGAGCGTTCGTTCGTCGGCGTCGACATGCGCTCGCGCAGCTATTTGACGAGCGCGCTGGTCGGCGCGTTTTCGGAAGCCTACGGCGTCGGCCGCACGAGCGGCGAGCCGGGCATCTTCATTGCCGCGCCGGTGTACGCGGACGGCGTGCTGGTCGGCGTGGTGTCGGCGAAGGTCGGGATCGCGCGGCTGCGCCACTGGGTCGCGCATGCCGGGACCTTCGTCGCCGACGAGAACGGTGTCATCATCATGGCCCACAACAGCGAACTCGAAGGCCACGCGCTGCCGAATTCGCGCGTCACGCAGATGAGCGTGTCAGAGCGCAGGCTCATCTATCGCCGCGAAACCTTTCCGGACATGCGCATCAAGGTCGATGCCCAGGTGCGCGAGCAGGCGCCCTGGGTGCCCACGGCCGTCGCCGGGCAACTGTTCGGCATGACCGAGCAGCCCACGCCGTCGCTCTATCAGGCTCGCGGCGGACTGAACTCGGGGCTGTCCGCGCATCTGGTCGACCCGCTCGCGGCGTGGCCCGAACTGCTGCGCAATCATAAGCGCGACCATCTGCTGGTGTTCCTGACGCTGGCCGGCACGGTTGCGCTCGCGTGGGTGATCACGGTCTCGTATGTGCGCGAGCGGCGCCACCACCGCGCGACGCGCGATCTGGCCGAGCAACTGCAATCGGCCAATACCTTGCTCTCGGCCGAGGCGCGTCACGACGCGCTGACGGGCGCGCTGTCGCGGCGCTATTTCCTCGATCTGCTGCGCCACGAGATCGAACGCGCGCGTGCGAACAACGAGCCACTGTGCATGGCGATCGCCGACCTCGACCACTTCAAGCAGATCAACGACCGCTTCGGCCATGCCGCCGGCGACCGCGCGCTCGAGCATTTCGTCGAGACGTGCCGCACCGAACTGCGCGGCGCCGATGCGATCGGCCGGCTCGGCGGCGAGGAGTTCGGCTTGCTGCTGCCGGCCACGGATCTGGCCGGCGGGCGCGAGGTGGTCGAGCGACTGCGCCTGCGTCTGAAAGCGGTGCCGTCACCCAAGCTGCCGCCCTCCGTGGGCTTGAGCGTGAGCATCGGCATCACGGAACTCTCGCCCGACGATCTGCCCGAGCGGATCATGAGCCGCGCCGACACGGCGCTGTACGCGGCGAAAACAGGCGGCCGCGACCGCACCGAAGCGCTCCCGCCCGACGACACCGCGCCGCCCGCGCGCACGGTGGCCAGCGTCTGGTAAAGCCGTCTTGCCGAGCCGGCGTCCGATCGAGCGCGTTCGCTGATGCAACGCAAGTCCCGGCCTCGGGGTCCCGTGGCGAAGCAGGTATCATCGACCTGAATATCGAGGTTGCCGCTACCGCTTTAACGGGAGATTTGCATGAAGGGAAATCTGGTCATTGTCTGTCGCGATCAGGATGCTGACGCGTTCGACCATCTGCTGGCCGAATACGGCGCGTTCCAGACGCGCCTGTCATCCACGACGTGGTATCTGAAACTGGATGTCGCGCCGGAACTGATTCAGGAAGAGATACTCGCGAGGCTGGGCAAATACACCACGCACTACATCTTCGAAGCCGAAACGGTGACGTGGAATACGGTGGACAGCGAAGCGGCGACCGCGCTGAACACGCTGTTCTCCGACTAACGCGCACGCAGCGCAAACGCGCCTGCGATACCGCCACAGCGGAGCAGGCGCCGCGCCGAATCTACCAGGCGCTTTCCGAGGCGGCCGCGGCACGCGGCACCGCCTGAAACGGAAAGCTCATCGACACCCGCAAGCCACGCCCGCCGTGGTTGCCGATTTCCCACTCCCCGCCCGCACGCCGCACCAGCCGCTCGACGATGGCAAGGCCGAGGCCGCTATGGCCGTTGCCGCCGCGCGCCGGATCGAGCCGCACGAACGGCCGGCTGGCATTGATGACATCTTGCGCGGCGATGCCGCCGCCGTTGTCGCTCACCGACAGCGTGAAGCCTTGCGGCGTACGCGCCGTGGCGACGACGATCGGCGGCGCGCCGTAGGCGTGCGCGTTATCCAGCAGGTTCGAGAGGATGCGGTCGAGCGTGGCGGCGGGCAGCACGAATCCCGGCCCCGCGTGCAGTTCGGTCTGCACGGTGGGCGCACCCGCGGCCACCGCGCGATAACTGCGCACGACCCGCTCGCATTGCGCGTCCACTTCGACCGCTTCGCTGCGATCGGCGCCGTCGTGCGCGAACACCAGGAACTGCTCGACGATGTGCGTCATCGAATCGACGTCGCGCACCACGCCATCGCGCATCTTCGGCTCGTCCATCATTTCGGCGCGCAGGCGCAAACGCGCCAGCGGCGTTTTCAGGTCGTGCGCGACGCCCGCGAGCATCACCGCGCGGTCGTTCTCGGTTCGCTCCACTTCACGCACCATCTGGTTGAAGCCATGCGTGAGCTGACGCAATTCGCGCGGACCGCGCTCGGGCACCGGCGGCACCGGCAAGCCGCGACCGAAGCGCGCCACCGCCTGGGCGAGCGAGCGCAACGGCTGCTGCAACGCCCATGCGGCGAACAGCGCCGCCATTACGGCGAACGAGAAAATGATGGCGAGCCACAGCACCATGCGGTCGATCGAGCGCGGCGGACGCAATGGCTGCAGCGGCACGACGATCCAGCTGCGGTCCGTGGGGGCGCGCACCCACAGCGTAGGCGGGTGGCCCGGCCGGTCGATCCGCACCTGGGTGCCGGAGGGCATGCGATCGCGGACGTCATCGAGAAAACGGCTGGGCGACGGCGGCAGATCCGGGTTATCCGCGGGCACGTCGGGGCTTGCCGGATCGACCAGCTTGACGCGCGACGGCAAGGGCTGATCCGGCGAACGGGCGACGTGCTGGCGCACCGCGTCGACGAGAAAAACGGCTTCCTCGACGGCATAGCGCGTTTGCGACTGGCTACGCTCCAGACGCATCAACGCGTACCAGGCGAAATGCGACAGCAGCAGCACCGCGACGACTAGCAGCGCCAGCCGCCCGAACAGCGAATCAATGGGCCGGCGCATGCTGGTCGCCGTCGGGGACGAACACGTAGCCGCGGCCGCGCACCGTCTGAATGAAGCGCGGCGTGGACGGATCGGTTTCGAGGATGCGGCGCAGACGCCACACCTGCACGTCGATACCGCGGTCGGTGCCGTCGTATTCCGGACCGTGCAGCAGTTCGAGCAGGCGCTCGCGGGTGAGCGTGCGCATGGGGTGATTGACGAAAATCTTCAGCAGCGCGAATTCGCTGCCCGACAGCGTGAGCGGCTTGTTTTCCATATGCAGCGTGCGCGACTGGAAATCCAGCGTGAAGCGGCCGAAGCTGAACGGCTCGCGCTGCTCCGGCGCCGCCGACGACGGCAGCGTGCGGCGCCGCCGCAGCACCGCCTGCACGCGCGCCAGCAACTCGCGCGGGTTGAACGGCTTGCCGAGGTAGTCGTCGGCGCCGAGCTCGAGCCCGACGATACGGTCGACGTCGTCCGCACGCGCGGTGAGCATGATCACGGGAATGTCGTCGCCCGAGGCGCGCAGCTTGCGCAGCGCGGTCAGCCCGTCGACGCCCGGCATCATCAGGTCGAGCACGATCAGATCGGGACGCTCGCGTTCGAGCCTGCGCTCGAGCGAGGCGGCGTCATGCAGCACCGACACCTCGATGCCCTGACGGGCCAGATAGTCGCGCAGCAGGTCGCGCAATTCGACGTCGTCGTCGACAACAAGTATTTGAGTAGCCATGGAATGAAGTTTAACGCGCAGCAGGAAGGGTTTCTGTTTCGATAAGGCCCGCAAGGGTTACCGGGTGTTACCGTGAAAGCCGCACGTAATGGCCCGTAATAGCGGCGTCGAGCCGCGTAACACAGCCCGAGGCGCAGTTCTCTACGCTGTGTCTTACCGAATGCAGGCCGCCTACTTTACCGGTTGCATCGTCGGCTATTCCATTACAAGGAGCCTCATATGTCCACCAAAAAGATCTCGCGCGTTCTCGCCGTTGCCGCCACCGCTCTCGCCATCGGCGCCGGCGCCGCCTATGCCGCGCAACCCGCTCACGAGGCCCGCGGCGGCCCCGGCGGCTGGCATGGCCACTTCATGAAGGAACTCACGCAACTGCACGATCAGTTGAAGCTGAACGCCGATCAGGAACGGCAGTGGCAAGCCGCGCTCGACACCATGAAGCAGAACCACGAGGCGATGCGCGCCGATCACGAGCAGATCAAGAGCCAGTTCAAGGCCGCGCAGCAACAGCCGATCCTGGATCTGAACGCGATGGCCGCCGCGCACCAGCAGATCGAGCAGAAAGACGCGCAACTGCGCCAGCAAACCACGGATACCTGGCTCAAGTTCTATAACGGCCTGAACGACCAGCAGAAGACCACCGTCAGCACGGCGCTGAAGCAGCGCTTCGCGAAGATGGAAGCGCGTCACGAGAAGATGCGCGAGCGCTGGGAGCATCGCAAGGGCGCGGCGTCGGCGCCGGCCGCCAGCCAGTAAGCGCACTGGGCGGGAAGACCGGCGGCCCGCGCGGCCGTCTCGCGAATGCAGAAACGCCACGGAGGTATTCCGTGGCGTTTCTGTTTGGCCTCGCGGCTGCGCGTCCGGCCATTCCGTCGATGAATGCCTCGCGAGCGATCCGCGTCGATCCTTGCCCGCGCGCCCCGTTGGGCGTTTAGCCGTCAAGCGGGCCGAGATCGAACAGCAGTACTTCGGCGTCCTCGCCCTTCTCCAGCGTCACGGTGTCGACGCCGGTCAGCTTGGCCGCGTCGCCGGCCTGAAGCGCTTCGCCGTTCACGGTCAGCGCGCCGCGCGCCACATGCACATAGGCCTGGCGACCCTGCGGCAACGCGAAGCGGGCCTCTTCCGCGCCGTCGATCAACGCCGCGTGGATCGACGCATCCGCATGAATCGTCACGGAGCCGTCGCGGCCGTCGGGCGAAGCGATCACACGCAGACGGCCGCGCTTGTCGGCGGCGTCGAAATGTTTTTCCTCGTAGCCGGGCGGGTCGCCCGCGCGTTGCGGGATCACCCAGATCTGCAGCAGGTGCACCGGCTCGTCCGGCGACGCGTTGAATTCGCTATGCATGACGCCCGTGCCGGCGCTCATGCGCTGCACGTCGCCGTAACGGATGGTCGAGCCGTTGCCCATGCTGTCACGGTGAGCAAGCGCGCCGTCGAGCACATAGGTGACGATCTCCATGTCGCGATGCCCGTGCGCGCCGAAACCCTGGCCGCCCGCGACGCGGTCTTCATTGATGACCCGCAGCGGGCCGAAATGCACGTTCCGCGGATCGGCATAGTCGGCAAACGAGAAGCTGTGATACGAGTCGAGCCAGCCGTGGTTGGCATGGCCGCGTTCGGCGGAACGGCGAATCTCGATCATGGTGTACTCCGATGAGTCAATAGCGATGCACGGAATGTATGGGCACGGCCGCCGCTAAACAATCGGCGTGGGCGCACTGGAGCGTTCCATAAATCCGCGCAATCGGGCGCCGACGCGGCGCGTGGCGCTTGCGGTCCCGTTGCCGCGGCCTCCGCCACGGCCGGCTGAGGACCGGCGGGCGACAGAACCTCGTTCCGATGTCCGGCCGCCACGGCGGACCACGGTCTGCGAAACCGAAACGGCGTCGCGCTCGCACAACGCCCGCGCCGGCCTGGTTGCCGCTGTCGCGCTGCGGACTGGCGTCGCGTGTCTGTTCGGGTAAAATACCGCGCTTTTCAAGCCGTGGGGGCACGCGGAAGACGTAAGCGGGCGGCGCCGGCATCCCGGCCGCGCCGGGGATCGCAGCGGTCTTCGGGCCACGCCCTCGTGACGTCAAAAGGACGCCGGCGCAATGGAGGCCGGATTTCCCCAGCGCGGCGCGACAATTTTGACCGCCTAGAATAGCGACGGCCAGCCACGAGCCGGCGGGTCGCCGGGATCGGCGCATCACGACGATCAGTTTGATCCAGGAGGAACATGAAGAAGCTCGCACTGCGCGTGGCGCTTGCCGTCACGGCCGGGAGCGCCGTGGCAACAGAATGGAAAACCGTGCGCATCGGGGTGGACGCCAGCTATCCGCCGTTCGAATCGAAGGCGGCGGGCGGCGAGCCGCAGGGGCTTCCCGCCGGCTGCGGAATACAGTCGACATAGCTTCAGGACCAGTTTCAAAACGAGAGTCGAAAAGCGCGCACGGCCGGCAACGGCCATGCAGTCATGATTTGCACAGCGGTGCGCTGTGCGCCGCAGGTCACGGCGAGCCCTAGCTCGCGGCAAACGCGGCGCAGAGCCGGCCGCGTCTTTCGCCGGTGCGTCGCAACGCATCGTCAAGGACCCCCATATGTTCCTTCAAGGCTACGGCCCGCTGCTTCTCAACGGCACCTGGCAAACCGTCAAACTGGCGGTGTTGTCGTTGGCGTTCGCTTTCGTGCTGGGCCTGCTCGGCGCGGCGGCGAAACTGTCGAAGAACCGCTTGTCATACGGCGCCGGCACGGTCTATACGACGCTCGTGCGCGGCGTGCCCGATCTGGTGCTGATGCTGCTGCTGTTCTACAGCATCCAGATCTGGCTGAATAACCTGACCGATCTGCTCGGCTGGGAGCAGATCGACATCGATCCGTTCGTGGCCGGCGTCGCGGTGCTCGGCTTCATTTACGGCGCGTACTTCACCGAGACCTTCCGCGGCGCGTTTCTCGCGGTGCCGCGCGGCCAGCTCGAGGCGGGCGCGGCCTACGGCATGACCGGCTGGCAGGTGTTCTCGCGCGTGATGTTCCCGCAGATGATGCGCTTCGCGCTGCCCGGCATCGGCAATAACTGGCAGGTGATGGTGAAGGCCACGGCGCTGGTGTCGATCATCGGTCTCGCCGATGTCGTCAAGGCCTCGCAGGACGCCGGCAAGGGCACGCTGCGGTTCTTCTTCTTCACCCTGTTCGCGGGGGCGATCTATCTCGTCATCACCACAGTGTCCAACTTCGTGCTGATGTACCTCGAAAAGCGTTACTCGACCGGCGTGCGAAAGGCGGATCTATGATCGAGATCATGCAGGAATACTGGCGCAACTATCTCTATACCGACGGCTATCGCTTCACCGGCCTCGCGATCACGCTGTGGCTGCTGGTGGTGTCGATCGGACTCGGCTTCTGCCTGTCGATTCCGCTGGCGGTGGCGCGCGTGTCGAAGAAGAAGTGGCTTGCCGGCCTCGTGTGGCTCTACACGTATATCTTTCGCGGCACGCCGCTCTACGTGCAGTTGCTGCTCTGCTACACCGGCTTGTACAGCCTCGAGATCATTCGCAATCACGAGCTGACCAACGCGTTCTTCCGCGACGGCATGAATTGCACGCTGCTCGCGTTCACGCTGAACACCTGCGCGTACACCACGGAAATTTTCGCGGGCGCGATCAAGGCCACGCCGTACGGCGAAATCGAAGCGGCGCGCGCGTATGGCATGTCGTCGTTCACGCTGTACCGGCGCGTGATTCTGCCGTCGGCGCTGCGCCGCGCGCTGCCCTACTACAGCAACGAAGTGATCCTGATGCTGCATGCCACCACGGTCGCCTTCACCGCGACCGTGCCGGACATCCTCAAGATCGCCCGCGACGTGAACTCCGCGACGTACCAGTCGTTCAATGCGTTCGGCCTCGCCGCCGTTCTCTATCTGCTGATTTCCTTCGCGCTCGTGTGGCTGTTCCGCCGCGCCGAGCGCCGCTGGCTCGCCTACCTGCGGCCGCAAGGCAAGTAACCCGGGGCGTGACCCGCTCCCAAGCAAAGAAGCCCGCCAAGGACTCCGATGAACACCAGGAAGCAAAAGCTCTTCGTCGACGAGCTTCACAAACAGTACGGCGACAACGAAGTCCTCAAGGGCGTGTCGCTGAAGGCCAACGCCGGCGACGTGATCAGCGTGATCGGCTCGTCCGGCTCGGGCAAGAGCACGATGCTTCGCTGCATCAACTTTCTCGAGCAGCCGAACTCGGGGCGCATTTTCGTCGACGGTGAGGAAGTGCGTACGCAGATCGCGAAAAACGGCGCGTTGCGCGTGTCCGACCCGAAGCAGTTGCAGCGCGTGCGCACCAGGCTGTCGATGGTGTTTCAGCACTTCAACCTGTGGTCGCACATGAACGTGCTCGAGAACATCATCGAGGCGCCGGTCAACGTGCTGGGCATGAAGCGGAAAGACGCCGAAGAGCGCGCGCGTGAATACCTGGAGAAAGTGGGCCTCGCGCCGCGTCTCGAGAAGCAGTATCCGTCGCATCTGTCGGGCGGCCAGCAGCAGCGCGTGGCGATCGCGCGCGCGCTCGCCATGCATCCGGACGTCATGCTGTTCGACGAGCCCACTTCCGCGCTCGACCCCGAACTGGTCGGCGAAGTGCTCAAGGTCATGCAGACGCTCGCCGAGGAAGGCCGCACGATGATCGTCGTCACACACGAAATGGCGTTCGCGCGCAACGTGTCGAATCACGTGATGTTCCTGCATCAAGGCCGCGTGGAAGAAGAAGGCCATCCCGACGAGGTCTTCAAGAATACGAAGAGCGAACGCCTCAAACAGTTCCTCTCCGGCAGCCTCAAATGAATGCTGCGCGGCTCGCGCGCAACCCGGTATTTGGGTTGTAGTGAATGTAGTATTACAAGGCGCTTACGAGCGCCTTTTTTGTTTCGCTCACCTTTGCATTCAGGCGTTTTCGGCCGCGAAAACGGCCTTCGAGCCGCTCCTCAGCTACAACTCCCCGCCTACCCCGCCACGTTTGCAGCGTCAATAGTGGCAATCCTTAAGGTTGCTCCCGCCGAACCGTGCTTCCCTTGTCGCATAAGGGTTTTCGGTGTTTTTGTGAGCCCCCGAACCCTTTATTGCGCACATTCCTATTGCAATTTGGAGACATCGAACAATGGAGGTACTAATTTCTTCTCCCACAGAAGTGTATTTTTGATAAATTAGTAACCAAAGTAGCAAAACAAAGTCCAGTAAAAGTAGTTTCACTTCAAAGCACAGAGGAGAACCGGTCGGCGAGGGATCGGCATGACGACCAGATAGCCCCAAGGCTACACGTCACGGCAGGAGACCCAATCCACCCGCTAATCTCCCTGGTACCGATTTCTGTTCGGCGCTGCTGGCGTCCGAACACCACTCGCAGTACTGGGTTTCACTTTTTGACAGGGTATGGAGGAGAAGATGAAGAAAGCTTTGCTCGCCGCTGCGCTGATGACAGCCGGTGTTGTTGCGCACGCCCAAAGCAGCGTCACGCTGTACGGACGTCTTGACGCTGGCCTGGAGTACATGTCGGGCGTTCCGCAAGGCACTGGCGCAGCCGGCCAGGCAACTGGCAGCACGAACCGTTGGCGCGCGGAAAGCGGCGACTGGGGTACCAGCCTGTGGGGCTTGAAGGGTGTTGAAGACATCGGTGGCGGCAACAAGGTCCTCTTCCAGTTGGAAGGCTCCTTCAACACGATGACGGGTTCGGGCCCTGGCGGCGGCGGTCTCTTCAATCGTTGGGCAACCATCGGCTTGGCGAACGACCAGTTCGGTACGTTCACGATGGGCCGCATGCTCTTCATCTCGAACGGCGTGTGGGACTTCGACCCGTTCGGTCAATCGAACTGGTCGTCGGCATCGCTGGTGCGTGGCCGCAACTGGCCGCAATCGAGCAACAACTTCGCGTACCAGTCGCCGAAGATCGCGGGCTTTGACTTCTACGGTCAATACGCGCTGTCGAACGCAACGAGCTGGAACGGCAACGGCACGACTGCTCAAGGTCGCGAAGCCGGCGCGCAGATCACGTACACGAACTCGTTGTTCCAGATTCGCGGTCTGTATGACGAAATCCGCAATCCGGCTAACGGCAACCTGTACGGCGCGAACCTCGACACCATCAATACGGCCAACGCAGGCGGCGGCGTGTTCTCGGCATCGCGTGAATACTCGGCGCTCGTGAACGTGTTCCTCGGCCAGTTCAAGATCCAGGCCGCTTACCAGGCTATCCGCTCGGCGGGTGCCCGGGGCGTTCTGCCGGGTCAGCCGACCACGCTCGACCACGAGTGGGGCGGCGTGACGTGGCAAGCAACGCCGGCTGCCGCGCTGATCGCAGCGGTCTACCACGTGAACGGCAACAACGGCGCGGGCAATGCGACGATCTACACGGTTGGCGGCACGTACAACCTGTCGAAGCGCACGCTGCTGGATATGCAGGTTGCACAGGTGCGAAACAGCAAATCGGCCAACTATGGCCTGAATGCGAACAACGCAGGTCTGGCAAGCAGCACGGACAACCCGCTGCAAGGTCATAACCAAACCGGCGTCTACGCAGGTATTCAACACTCGTTCTAAGCGAACGGTGTGCCCCGAGGGGAGTTCCTTCGGGGCGAGTCAGAAGTTCTTCGAGAGAATCTTTTTCACGCTGCTGCGAGAGGCGCGTATCGGTGCGATGTCCGCAAGGGTATCGCACCGTTTTTTATTCTGGAGAGCGGTATGGCGACTGCCGCAACTGCCCGCGATGCACCGCCTCGGTGCGAAGCCGGCCCGCTCAAACCGCCGCTTCGTTTTCCTCGCCGGTGCGAATGCGGATCACACGCTCCACTTCCGCGACGAAAATCTTGCCGTCGCCGATCTTGCCGGTGCGTGCCGCGCCGATGATCGCGTCGATTACCTGGTCGCATTGGCTGTCGGCCACCACCACTTCGATCTTCACTTTCGGCAGAAAGTCGACGACATACTCTGCACCACGATAGAGCTCGGTGTGGCCTTTCTGCCGGCCGAAGCCCTTGACTTCGGTAACGGTCAGCCCCGTCAGGCCGACTTCAGCGAGCGCCTCGCGCACTTCGTCGAGTTTGAACGGTTTGATGACTGCGGTGATGCGCTTCATGGCGAACCTCGTCTCGTGTCTGGAAGAGTGAAAGGAAATTGGGTGATTTTTATTCTACGCCGCGCCGGATGCGTTGCGGCAATCCGGCTCGCTTCAGTCTCTTTCGGTAATGGGCAGCCGTTCTGCCCGAAGCTCACTCCACGGGCTCGGTGTAGCGCGACGTGATCGGATAGCGCCAGTCGCGGCCGAACGCGCGATGCGTGACGCGAATGCCGATCGGCGCCTGACGGCGCTTGTACTCGTTGATCTTGATGAGGCGCGTGACGCGCTTCACGTCGTCGACCGCATAGCCCGCGGCGATGATTTCGGCGAGGGAACGATCCTCTTCCATGTACATGCGCATGATCGCGTCGAGTACTTCGTACGGCGGCAGACTGTCCTGGTCGGTCTGATTCTCGCGCAGTTCCGCCGAGGGCGCGCGCGTCAAAATCCGCTCGGGAATCACGTTCTGCTTGCCGAACCCGGTGGCCTGGTTGCGGTAGTGGCACAACCTGTAGACGAGCGTCTTGGCGATGTCCTTGATCACCGCAAAGCCGCCGGCCATGTCGCCGTACAGCGTGCAATAGCCCACCGCCATCTCGCTCTTGTTGCCGGTGGTCAGCACGATCGAGCCGAACTTGTTCGACAGCGCCATCAGCAAGGTGCCGCGAATGCGGGCCTGGATATTTTCTTCGGTGGCGTCTTCGGCGCGGCCCGCGAATTCATCCGCCAGCGCGTTGCGGAACGCGTCGAACATCGGCGCGATCGCGATCTCGTCGTAACGCACGCCGACGCGGCGCGCCATGTCGGCGGCGTCGGTGGTCGAGATGTCCGCGGTGTAGCGCGACGGCATCATCACCGCGCGCACCCGCTCCGCGCCGAGCGCGTCGCATGCGACCGCCAGCACCAGCGCCGAATCCACGCCGCCCGACAGGCCGATCAGCGCGCCCGGAAAGCCGTTCTTCTCGATGTAGTCGCGCACGCCCATCACGAGCGCGGCGTACACCTGCGCTTCGAGCGACAGCTCGGGCGCGATCGCGGCCGGCAGCGGCTTGCCGCCCTCGAACTCGACGATCGCGGTGGCTTCCTCGAACTGCGCCATCTTCGCGACCAGTTCGCCCTTGTCGTCGAGCACGAACGAGCCGCCGTCGAACACCAGTTCGTCCTGCGCGCCGACCATGTTGACGTAGACCATCGGCAAACCGGTTTCGCGAATCCGCCCGCGCAGAATGTCGAAGCGCACCGCTTCCTTGTTCAGGTGGTACGGCGAGCCGTTGGGAATCAGCAGCACTTGCGCGCCCGCCGCCTTCGCCATTTGCGCGGCCGACGCATGCCATGCGTCCTCGCAGATCACCACGCCGTACTTCACGCCGTCCAGTTCGAACACGAAGGGCTGCGGGTCGGACGCGAAGTAGCGCTTCTCGTCGAACACTTCGGTATTGGGCAAATCCTGCTTGCGATAGGTGCCCGCCACTTCCCCGCCGACGATCAGCGAGGCCGCGTTGAACGTGTCGACCGGCGGCACGCCGCGCTCGATCGGCGCGTTTGCATTACCATGACCGTGCCCCGCGCTGTGCGACCCGGCGTGCGCCACCTCGCGCAGCGGATGGCCGACGATCACATGCAAGCCGGCGAACGGTTTGAGTTGCGTGGCGAGGTCGGCCAACGCCGCCGCGCTCGCGGTATAGAACGCGGGGCGCAGCAGCAGATCTTCGGGCGGGTAACCGGACAGCGCGAGTTCAGGTGCGATCAGCAGCTTCGCGCCGCCTTCGTGCGCGACACGCGCGGCGGCGACGATCTTCGCGACGTTGCCGGCGAAGTCGCCGACGGTGACATTGATTTGAGCAAGAGCGATTCGGGTCTTCATGGCAGGATCGGCAGGCAAGCCACGAGCGGCTTGCGAGTACCGCGGCCTTGCGGCTCGACGGAACGGACAAATCGAATAAACGAACGACGCGCCGCCTGAAGCGCCGCGTCGCTCATTGGGAACAGTCACACAGATTGAATCAGGAACGCTTTGATTATCGCACGGGCATTCTGGCGTCGCCCTCCGAGGTGGACGCCGCGGAATGGAATGCCCTCCTCGCGCGGCAGCAGCAGCCCACGCCGTTTCTGCGGCATGAGTTCTTGAGCGCCTTGCATGCGGCCCAATGCGCGGTCGCCGATACCGGCTGGGCGCCGCAATTCGTCACGCTCACCGATCCGCGCACGGGCAAGCTCGCGGCGGCCGCGCCCGTCTATCTGAAAGGACACTCGTACGGCGAGTACGTGTTCGACTGGGCCTGGGCCGACGCCTACAAGCGCAACGGCCTGCCCTATTACCCGAAGCTGCTGTGCGCGGTGCCCTTCACGCCGGTGCAGGGCAACCGTCTGCTCGCCGCCGATACGCACGCGTTGCGGCATCTGGCGGCGACCTTGATGGCGTTCGCCGAGCAAAGCGACGTCTCGTCGCTGCACGTGCTGTTTCCCACCGAAACGGAAGCGAACGCGCTCACCGAGATGGGCATGATGCAGCGCGAGGGCGTGCAGTTCCACTGGCTGAACGACGGCTATCGCGACTTCGACGATTTCCTCTCGACGCTCGAACAGAAGAAGCGCAAGAACATTCGCGCCGAGCGCCGCAAAGTCCACGAGGCCGGCGTGACGATGCGCCGGATTCGCGGCGAGGACATCCAGGACGCCGACTGGCGCTTCTTCAGCAAGTGCTATCGGCAAACCTATCGCGAGCACTTTTCGAGTCCGTATCTGAATCTGGATTTCTTTCGCATGATCGGCGCGTCGATGCCGGAGAACCTGCTGCTCGTGATCGCCGAATACGAAGGCAGGCCGATCGCCAGTTCGCTCGTGGTCTACCAGCGCGATGCGCAAACCGGCGGCACGCTGTACGGCCGCTACTGGGGCGCGCTGGAACACGTGCCGTGCCTGCACTTCGAAACGGCGTACTACCAACCGCTCGAATTCTGCATCGAGGAAAAACTCGGCGCATTCGAGGGCGGCGCCCAGGGCGAGCACAAGATGGCGCGCGGCTTTCTGCCCACGGTGACGCGCTCGGCGCACTGGCTCGCGCATCCGGCCTTCGCGGATGCGGTCGGCCACTTTCTCGCCAACGAAAAGAACAGCATCCACGCGTATGTGGACGAGCTGCGCGAACACAATCCGTTCAAAGGCTGAAGCGCTTTTATGCCGTGGTTTCTCTATCTGCTCGAATGCTCGGACGGCAGCGTTTATACCGGTATCGCCGTCGACGTGGAGGCACGTTTCGATAAACACATGAGCGGCGTAGGCGCGCGATATACACGCTCGCGCAAGCCGGTGCGCGTGCTGGCGTCGTTCGAATTGGCGGACCGCTCGAGCGCTTCGCGCGCCGAGTATTGGGTCAAGCGTTTGTCCGCTGTTGAAAAGCGTGCGCTGGCCGCGGGGCTGCGCACGCTGGAATCGGCGTTGCCGTTGCCCGAGCCGGAGCCGCTCGCCGATGACGAAACGGAACAGGAAACCGGCGCTTCGTGACGGCGCTTTGCCTTGGCTGCGGGATGCGTGCCCGCGCTTCGTGCTCCGCGCGAATCACGCATCAGATCGCCCCGCATCCCGCTCGCGACGGCTCGCTACCCTCTCGCCTCACGCATCCGCTCAGTCAACAGCCGCTGCATCAGCGCGAGTTCACCCACCGCATCGGCCTCGAGCGACGTCAACTTGTCCCGCGCCGGAAGCTCGTGGCGGATCGGCCGTAGCGTCCGCTCCAACGCGGCGTCGATGTCGGCGCTCACGGCGGCGATCCACATGCCGAGTTCATCGTGCCTGTCGCGCCGCATCGTACTCAGGCGCAACTGCGTCGCGGTGCCCGCCATTCTTCGCAACAGACTCAGCACCGTCAGCGTCACGGTGTCGATCATCGAGTCCTCGAGTTTTTCGAGGCGAACGCGGCCGATCGCTTCCTCCGCGTTATTGCTGCCGAGTCCCGCGGCTCTGCGCAAGCGCTCCATGTCCTTGTCGCTGCGGCGCGGCGACTCCAGCGCCGCGCTCAGATACTCGACGTTGGCTCGCACCGCCCCGCTCAGATAAGCGCGGTAGTCGGCCTTTTCACGCGTCGGCCACAGATAGAAGGTTGCGACGAGCGCCAGCACGCAGCCGAGCACGTTGTTGCCGAGCCGCGTGAGCGCGAAGGCAAGCTCGCTCGCGCCCGGCGTCGCGAAGTCGGCGACGAGCACGAAGGTCGGCGTGAGAAACAGCACGAAGAGGCTGTAGCTGACGGGGCGCAGCGCCATCGTCGCGACCACCAGCGGAAAGACCGCGAGCGAAATGCCGAGCGGCGAATGAATCGCATAGCCGATGCCGGCCGCCAGCACGCCGCCGACGATGCTCCCCGCCGCGCGCTCGATACTGCGCGGCCAGGTCGCTGCAATCGACGGTTGCAGTATCAGCAGCGTCGCCATCGTGGCCCAGTAACCGAACGGCAACCCCAGCGCGCGGATGACGAGAAAGCCCGTCGTCGTCGTCACGCCGACGCGCGCCGCATGGCGCAAGCCGACGGACTCGGTCGTGAGATTGGCCTTGAGCGTCGACCCGATGCGCGTCAGCAGTCTGATGGCGCTGTCGGTCCAGCGTTCGGGCGGCGCGCACGCCGGCGCGAAATCGACCAATTCGAAGTCGGACTTCAGCTTCACCGGCTCGATCAGCGCGCTTTCGAGACGCCGCGCGAGGCGCCGCAAGCGTTGTTGCATATCGGCGAGACGCTGCCACTGCCCTTCATTCGCGTCGGCGCCGATTCTGCGCAGCACGTTACCCATGCCCGTGAGCAATCGCGCCGCGCGTTGCGCGCGCCGGGCGTCGCCGGGGACTTTTTCGCTCGCGCCCGAAACGGCGATCAGATAGGCGAACAGCGCCTCGCCTTCGGTGAGCAAGCTGAGAAGCGTGTCGTAGGTTTCGCGCCCGCCCGTTCTCGACGCGGGCACGTTCGCCACCGCCTTGCGGGCGCGCTCGAGCGCGGCGCGGGCATCGGCGCGAAATTTCGCGGCATGCGTGGCCCACTCGCCGGGCGCCGCGCGCTGTTCGAGCAGACGGGCGCTGTCCAGGGCGATGTCGGCCAGTCGCAGATAAACAGCGCGCAACGACGCCCGGCTCATGGCGAATGGATGAATCCGCCAGATGGTGAGGCTGAGCACGACCGCGAACAGGCAGCCGATCAGATAGACGCCGAGAAACGCCAGGCCTTCGCGCACGTCGCGCATCGGCCTGTCGACCATCACGACGCAAGCGGTCGCGGCGAGGATCGTCACCTGCGAGGTGGCGGCGCCCCAGATGCGGCCGAATCCGCCGAGGCTCGTGAAGATCAGCACCGCGAGCGCCGCCCATATCGCCCCGGCGCCGGAAGCAAAGGCCGTCAGGCCGCCGCATACGGTGGAGAGAAGCGCGAAGCCCATCATCGACGCGAAACGCGCGCGATTCGAGCCGGCCGCGTCGGCGAGACAGGTCCAGAAGGCGCCGATCGCGGCCCACGCGAAGGTCGGATCGTGCAGCACATTGCCGACGGCCAGCATCGCCGTGGACGCGCAAGCCGCTCTCAACCCTTCCGACAGATTGGCCTCGCTCGCGGAAAACGACACCATCCATACCGGACGCTTGCGGTAGATCGCGGTGACGATGGCATACAGCCGGCTCGACCAGCGTGGCGACGATGCGGTGGACTTGCGATTCAGCATCCGGACAGTGGGCTCCTAAAACACGCATTGGCGCGGCGTCTGCGCGGAGTGATGCCGCGCGATTAACGAAGCTGCGACAGGCGACAGATCATAAGGGTTTACACCTAACTATAAAAATGGCTTCGGTTCATGCGGGCGATGCAATACGTCTATGTGCGTCGCGCAAGGCCAGGCGGGCGGCACGCGCATGCCTGGCAAGCCCATTAAAAAACCGCGCGGCCCTTTCGGGCCCGCGCGGTTTTCGTCATGCCAGCAGCGTGGCGACGCAGCTTACTTCTTGTAGTTCGCCACGCCTTCGCTGATTTCCTTATGCGCGGCTTCGACGTCCGCCCAGCCCTCGACCTTCACCCACTTGCCCTTCTCCAGCGCCTTGTATTGCTCGAAGAAATGCTTGATCTGATCTTTCAGGTACGCGGGCACGTCGTCGATCGACTTGAGGCTCGCGGTCATCGGGCAGACCTTGTCGTGCGGCACGGCGATCAGCTTCGCGTCCACGCCCGATTCGTCGGTCATTTGCAGCATGCCGAGCGCGCGTGCGCGCACCACGGAGCCGGCCAGCAGCGGGAACGGCGTGATCACCAGCACGTCGACCGGGTCGCCGTCGCCCGACAGGGTTTGCGGAATGAAGCCGTAGTTGGCCGGATAGCGCATGCCCGTGCTGATAAAGCGGTCGACGACGAGCAGGCCCAGGTCCTTGTCGGCTTCGTACTTCACCGGGTCGCTCTGCGCCGGGATTTCGATGATGACGTTGAAATCTTGCGGAAGGTCTTTGCCTGCGGGGACGTGATTGAAGCTCATGGGCGCTCTCTGATCAGGATGGAATTCGGAACACGGCGTGCGGTGCGTGAGCCCGGGCGGCATGCATCGTGAGAAGCTCGCCTGGAGCCGCGGCCCCGCGGCCGGACAGTGCGGAATGCGCCATTATAGCCAATCGGCCGGTGGCACCCGTCGCCGGATCGGCGCGATAATCGTCCCGCGTCTCTCGATTGTGCCTCTCGTTTGTGAACACTGCGTATCCGGCCCCTCGTCAGTGCCGGCTGCGCGATCTCAAGGAGCATGCATGGAAGAAGCCCGACACTTCATCGGCGGCGAATGGTCCGCGGGATCAGGCGGCGAGACGATCGCCGTGCTCGATCCCTCGGACGGCCAGCCGTTCACCCAGCTCGCGCGCGGCACCGCCGCGGATATCGACCAGGCGGTGCAGGCCGCCCGCCGCACGTTCGAAGGCGCATGGGGCGAGGCGAGCGCCGCCGAACGCGGCCGCGTGCTCTACCGGCTCTCGATGCTGGTCGCCGCCCGCCAGGAGGAACTTGCGCAACTCGAAGCCCGCGACACCGGCAAGCCGCTCAAACAGGCGCGCGCCGATGCGGCCGCGCTCGTGCGCTACTTCGAGTTCTACGCGGGCGCGGCGGACAAGCTGCACGGCGAAACGCTGCCTTATCAGGCCGGCTACACGGTGCTGACGATCCGCGAGCCGCACGGCGTGACCGGCCACATCGTGCCGTGGAACTATCCGATGCAGATTTTCGGCCGCAGCGTGGGCGCGGCGCTCGCCGCCGGCAACGCGTGCGTCGTCAAGCCGGCCGAGGACGCGTGTCTGTCCGTTCTGCGTGTCGCCGAACTGGCGGCCGAGGCAGGGTTGCCGGCCGGCGCGCTGAACGTCGTCACAGGTTATGGGCACGAGGCGGGAGCGGCTTTGGCATCCCATCCGGGCATCGATCACATCTCGTTCACCGGCTCGCCCGAAACCGGCAAGCTGGTCACGCAAATGGCCGCCGAAAACCACGTGCCCGTCACGCTGGAACTGGGCGGCAAGTCGCCGCAAATCGTGTTCGCCGACGCGGATCTCGACGCGGCGCTCCCCGTGCTCGTCGCGGCGATCGTGCAGAACGCCGGGCAAACCTGCTCGGCGGGCAGTCGCGTGCTGATCGACCGGGCCATTTACGAACCCTTGCTCGACCGTCTGAGCGACGCGTTTCACGCGTTGCGCGTCGGTCCTTCGCATGCCGATCTCGACTGCGGGCCGCTCATCAACGCGAAACAGCAACGGCGCGTGTGGGACTTTCTCTCCGATGCGCAGCACGACGGCATTCCGATGGCGGCGCACGGCGAAGTGATCCCCGAAGCGCCGCAAAGCGGCTTCTATCAGGCGCCCACGCTGCTGCGCGACGTGCCCGCCGGCCACCGACTCGCGCGCGACGAAGTGTTCGGCCCGGTGCTCGCCGCGATGTCGTTCAGCGACGAGGACGAAGCGCTCGCGCTCGCCAACGGCACGCAGTTCGGCCTCGTGGCCGGCATCTGGACACGCGACGGCGCGCGGCAGATGCGTCTCGCGCGGCGCTTGCGCTCAGGCCAGGTGTTCATCAACAACTATGGCGCGGGCGGCGGCGTCGAGTTGCCGTTCGGCGGCGTCAAGCATTCGGGCCACGGGCGCGAAAAAGGTTTCGAAGCGCTGTATGGCTTCACGGTGCTGAAAACCATCGCCATTCGTCACGGCTAGGCGGGGTTGATTAGGCACTGGGTTCATCGCAAACGCATCACCATTCACAACAAACAGCGGAGACATCATGCGGTTGACAGGTAAAACAGCCATCGTCACAGGTGGCGGATCGGGTTTCGGCGAAGGCATCGCGAAGACCTACGCGCGCGAAGGCGCGAACGTCGTGGTCAACGATCTGAACGGCGCGGCCGCCGAACGCGTGGCGAGCGAAATCGCGCTGGCGGGCGGCAAGGCGATCGCAGTGCCGGGCAACGTCGCGCAACAGGACGACTGGCGCAAGCTGCGCGAAGCCGCGCTCGAAGACTTCGGCAGCGTGCAGATCGTCGTCAACAATGCGGGCACGACGCATCGCAACAAGCCGGTGATGGAAGTGACCGAAGCCGAGTTCGACCGCGTGTATGCGGTGAACGTCAAAAGCCTCTACTGGAGCGTGCAGGAATTCGTGCCGTACTTTCGCGAGCAAGGCGGCGGCTGTTTCATCAACATCGCGTCGACGGCCGGCGTGCGGCCGCGGCCGGGCCTCGTCTGGTACAACGGCAGCAAGGGCGCGGTGATCATCGCGAGCAAATCGCTTGCCGTCGAACTGGGCCCTGACCGCATTCGCGTGAACTGCGTGAACCCGGTGATCGGCGAAACGGCGCTGCTCTCCGAATTCATGGGCGTCGAGGACACGCCGGAAAATCGCCAGCGCTTTCTCGCGGGCATTCCGCTCGGGCGGTTCTCCACGCCGCAAGATATCGCCAACGCCGCGCTGTATCTGGCTTCGGACGAAGCGGAGTTCATCACGGGCGTGTGTCTCGAAGTCGACGGCGGGCGCTGCGTGTAGGTGACGCGTAGGTGGCGCGCAAGTGACGCGCAGGTGACTTGTAGGCGGCGTCCAGCTTGCCGCCGCGGGCCGTCGCACGCGCGGCCCGCTTGCAATGTCAGTGTTTTCCCCCGGTATCTATTCGTCATGCAAGCCATTCCGCGCGGATAGAATCGGGCGACAGCGGCACTTCATTTCCACAAGAAAAGAGGAGACATCATGGCCAGTCCCGCAGATCCGCTTCACCATCCCGGCGCGGGTGCGCCGCCTTCCAGCTTCGAAGAGGCCACCTACCGCAAAGTCGGCTGGCGGCTGACGCCGTTCTTGATGCTCTGCTACGTGGTCGCGTATCTGGACCGCGTCAACGTCGGTTTCGCCAAGCTGCAAATGAGCGCGGACCTCGGTCTGAGCGACGCCGTATATGGCTTCGGCGCGGGGATTTTCTTCCTCGGCTATTTCATCTTCGAAATTCCGAGCAATGTGATCCTGCACAAAGTGGGCGCGCGCGTGTGGATCGCGCGGATCATGGTGTCGTGGGGCGTGATCTCGATGCTGACGATGTTCGTCACCACGCCCACCATGTTTTACGTGATGCGCTTCCTGCTCGGCATCGCCGAAGCGGGCTTCTTCCCCGGCATCATCCTGTACCTCACCTATTGGTATCCGTCGCACCGGCGCGGCCGCATGACCACCTGGTTCATGACGGCGATCGCGCTCTCCGGCGTGATCGGCGGTCCGATCTCGGGCTACATCATGAAGAGCTTCAACGGCGCGAACGGCTGGCACGGCTGGCAGTGGCTGTTTCTGCTCGAAGGTATTCCGTCGGTGCTGGTCGGCATTCTGGTGTTCTTCATCCTGGATGACCGTATCGCGAAGGCCAAGTGGCTTACCGCCGAAGAGAAGGAGTTGCTCGAGCGCCATGTGTCCGCGGAGGAAGCCACCAAGCACGACATGCCGATCCGCCAGGTGCTCACGAGCGGGCGCGTGCTGATGCTGAGCCTCACGTACTTCTCGTTCGTGATGGGTCTTTACGGCGTGAGCTTCTGGCTGCCGACCATCATCAAGACGACCGGCGTGACCGACGCGTTCGCGATCGGCCTGTTGTCCGCGATTCCGTTCGCGGCGGCGGTGGTGGCAATGGTGCTCGTGTCGCGTAGCGCGGACCGCCACCGCGAGCGGCGCTGGCATATCGCGTTGCCGGCGTTCGCGGGCGCGATTGGTTTGATTCTTTCTGTTGTGTGGACGCACAACACGGTATTGGCGATGGCTTCGCTCACGCTCGCCACGATGGGGATTCTCACCACGCTGCCGCTGTTCTGGAGTTTGCCGACCGCGATTCTTGCGGGTACGGGCGCGGCGGCCGGGATTGCGATGATTAATTCGATTGGGAATCTGGCGGGCTTTCTCAGTCCGTATGCGGTGGGGTGGCTCAAGCAGGCAACCTCGGCGAATGATTCGGGGATGTATATGCTGGCCGGGTTTCTCGTGCTTGGCGGGTTGCTGGCGATTAGTGTGCCGGCGAAGATGGTTAATAAGTGAGTGGCGGCGGCGGTTTTTGCTGGCGCTTCGCTGGTCCAGATACCCGATTGAGGTTCTGGACCAGCGAGCTAGACGCGCTTGCCGTCTTCATGAGGAGCGAGGCGGCTCGCTCCTCGATAGACCTACTTCCCGCTTAACAGATCCTTGGTCCGCAGCGTAATCGCCGACAGGCCTTTTTCCACGATCTCCTGCCAGTCGCTGGCAACCACGACTTGCTTGGATTCGCTAACGCGCGTCTTGACGGTCTGCTCACCATGAAGCGCGCCGACATCGCCTGACAACTGCAGTTCCGACTTCTGATTGGTTGAGATGGACCAGAAGCCGGGCTGGAACCAGGCCCAGAAATCGATGATTTGCGCCGTCACCGGAGTGGCGGCGGCAAAGTTGGGGTCGTCCTGCTTCACGACGATGTAGCCGGCCTCCTGAAAGCCTGTAGCCAATGCGCTTTCAACGAGGCCGGAGACCGTCTTGCCTTCGGGAAGCACCACGTCGCCGAGCGCCTTGCCATAACTGTTTCTCTTCCGACCGATCGCGCGAGCTTTCGACGCATCGCCAGAATCTTCAGCCGGATCCAGTGACGCCATGTCGGCGCTGGGAGGGGCGACCGTGAACGTGCGCTTGTCCTGTACGGAATCAATGCGTACGTATTTCCCCGTTGCAGGGTTTTTGCCTTGAGGCGCGGAGACCTCGACAGTTGTCCGGCCTGCCGCGCATCCGGCGAGAATGGACACGGCGAGACCATAGATAGCGATTCGACCCAATAGCATGATTGTTTTACCCCTAGTTGAAGATTGATTGTTTTAATTGCCAAACCAAACGTTCGACGGTGCGGCGCGAGAAGATGGATGCGCTTGAGCTGATTCCGCCGGATCGGAAGAATATCGTGATTCTCGTTCGGTAATCCAATGGTTCGGCATTATTCCAACTTCTGGAGGTCTTTTTGAAAAGAAGTGTCGAGGAGAAGCTTCTTGCTCAAAATCTCTCTGGAGCATTGATATGCGTCGGCTGTTTATGCTTGCGCTGTTTCTGATGTGTTTCCCAGCTTGCTCTCGCGGAGCCGCCGAATTTTAATGCGGGACTAACTTATGTAATGGTTGCCGACACGACCGCGCCAATCGAGTTCTGACAGATCGTCCGCGGCTTCGGCCCGGCGACTCATGGCCGCCGCTCCCCCCGGCATCAACGACCGTCAGGTGCAGTCGTGACTGACACAGTGCAATCCTGTTTCCGCGAGGCCGGCGCCATGCAACGTGCGAGTGCGGCGTGACCGCACTCGCCTTACCCGATACATCACCACGACTTAGCGCGTCAATCAAACCATACATGTCGCGCCGACCAGCATAATCGCTAGGTCTGTTGGACCGGCCAGCTAAGAAAGACGATAGCGGCGTTGTAGTCGTTGTCGTTACGAGTGCCATCGTCCGACCCAACAAACCCGAAGGAAATTGTTTTGCCGCCAGAAGGCTGGATATCGACCTGGCTCGATACTATTTTCGACGGTTTGCCGTTTGCCGACACAGTGATGCGGACTATCCCCGTACTATCTGCATCAAGGATCGTCGTTCCTATGCTGCGAATACCGTCCGCTCCCGGACCTGACAGCGGACGCGGCTTTTCGGATTGGCCGACATATATTTCAACCGTCTGTTCGGAGGTGGATTCGGCCAGCGCCGTTACGCTGAACCTCGTGCCCGGCGGAAGCTTGAACGTGCCATCCCCGACTTGGATATGAGGCTGAGGTGTCGAAACAGGCCCAGGCCCTACGTTCGTTTTGGGCGCCAGCAGCGCCTGGAGAGCCGAAAGGTCTACCGACAACGTACCGTCGGCTGAGATCTCCAGGCCTTGACCTACCTTGATGCCGCCAAGCACCGTTGCGGAAGCATGGGGCAGCACATAAGGCTTGGTGGTCTGATCCGGATTCGCGCCGCCCGGAACAGCGAACATCGATTGAGCGGTTTCATCATTCGTGTTGATCGCGTAGGCATCGACGATGGTACCTGCCTTTACAACCAGGTACGTACCGCTCTTCTGTGTTGCATTGCGGCACCGGATGTCCATATTGGACTTGTTAATAATGAGCCACTTGCCTGTAAGGACCGGGATCGTACAGAGCGGACTACCCGAATCATGACCGGTCCAGTACAGCACGCGGCAATTGTACTCAGCCTCCGACAAGGTCCAGTCATAGTGCATCCAGTCACGAGTACCAAAGTCCTGCATCGTGCCAGGCCAGCCGCTTGCCAATTCCTCTGGCTGGGACATCAGTGAAACACCGCCGAATACTCCTGCGGCCTGACTGCCGATCGCAGCAGGCGTTTCTTGTTGCTTTTGACCATTCTCTGACTGTTGCGTCATTTTTCCACTCCGAAGTTAACATTGGGTACTTCTACCCGGCAACTTCACGCGCTGGGCACGTCACTCCTGCTTGACCTTATGCGCCTTCTGACAAGTTCACCCCGGCTGGATGAAGGAGATCTCCCCCAGCAACCGGACTGGCGTCTAGCCAAGAGGCCAGTTGAGAATCGCAAGACAGTCGTTGTAGTCGTTATCGGTGCCATCCTCCGATCCGAGGAGCCCGAAGTAGATTGTCTGATTCAGGTCGACTTGACGCGACATCACCTTCGACTGCTTGCCGTTTGCCGTCACGGTAAGGCGAACAACGCCGGTACTGTCGGATTCGAGGATCACGGTGCCCATCTGACCATCCTGAGTCCCCGGCTTGCCAGTCAGGGTGTAGGGCTTCGGATTGTCGCCGATGAAGACGGCGATTTCCTGAGGTGTGGCCGAGTTCACAAGCCCGGTCACGCCAAACCTCGTATTTGGGGGAAGTTTGAAGGTACCGTCCCGGACGTTGGAACTGGGAATCGATCCAATCAACTGGAAGTAGCAAGATGGGTCGATGTCCTTCTTTCCCGGAATGAGAGCGTTATCAACGTCCTGGTTTGATCCAACGGAGACATAGAGTCCGTTATCCGCCTGCAGCACTAAAGAGGGAGAGGCGGGGGCGTACTGATATGAGAACACGCAAAACTCATCGACGGTCTTTTTCGTGGCCAGAATGCAGTCGTTGCTTGAATGTGGAAATAGGCCGCTGATCCTCGAGAGATAAAGCCCATTATCCGCAAGCAAGGTGATCTTGCCCGGCGCTACGACTTGCACCGTGAATTTGCCAAAAGAATCCACGCCTGGCTTTGTGGCCAGTATCAGGTTCGTGGGCTCCTCCCTGCCAACAAATAACCCGTTACTTGCCTTGAAAGAAATAGTGCTCGAATCCATGTCCGTCTCCTGATTTGGAATGCGCGCGGACGTTGACTTATTGCTTTGAAAATAGCCCGCCGCGCGATTGCTGTGACGCGATGAACGAAGTTGCAGCCCCGTCAATAGCGGAGACTACCGTACGCAATCAACAAAAAGAGCCTATCTAAATTGATGGCTTGTAATTGCCAGGAAGCGGTATGCGGAACCCTCGACAGATTCCGGCGATCACCGCGGACTTTGGAAAGGTCCAGCCGGCAAAGCCATTATTGAGGTCGAATCGAAGATGCGCTGCGTCGCATCGAAGACGAGGTATTCGTCAGCGAGCGGCTGCTATCGGGAAGACTGACGGTTCCTTGCGGGTCGGGCACAGCGGCTCGGCGACGGACAAAGCGGCGGTTCACCAACTTTGCTCAACTACGGCCGGTTAGGGGCCGAAACTGCGCCCCTAATCCGACTTCGGCATGCCCGATATTTAAGCGAAACCAACGTTTGGATATTCGTTCCATCTCGGCCGAACCCGGCCGTCTGCCGATTCCCGCTATCCGGCCAGTTCACGATGCAAGGCCCGATACTCCTGCGAAAGTTTGTGTCCAGGATCGAGGTGAATGACGGGGGTCGCCTGCTGATGCGATTCGCGGATCTTCACGGACGAAGACAGCCGCGAAGCCAGCACCGGCAAGCCTTCACTGACGAGTTCGTCGACCAGCTTTTGAGGCAGGCTCGCACGAGGCTGAAACTGGTTGATGACAATCCCTTCCACCTCCAGTGCGACGTTGTGATCCTGCTGGATCTCCTTCACGTTTTCCAGCAACGTGTAAAGCGCGCGACGGGAAAAGTCATCACAGTCGAACGGGATCAGACACCGCTCGACGGCGATCAGCGCGGAGCGGGTGTAGAAGTTCAACGCTGGCGGCGTGTCGATATAAACCGCGTCATACATGTCGAGTTCGTTGAGCGCGTCACGCAACTTGTAGATCTTGTAGCGGGATTCCAGTTTGCCGTGCAACGCGTCCAGGTCAGGATGAGCGGGCATGATGTCCAGATTCTCAAACGGCGTCGGATGAATGAACGACGTTACTTCTACGGGCCGGAAGCTGAACGTTAGCGCGGTTTCAAAGAAGCCAGCGACGGTGGGATGGGCCTCGCTGGCCTGCGGGCCGAGCAGGTATTGAGTTGAATTCGCCTGGGCATCCAGGTCGATAACCAGAGTGCGCAGACCTTCGCTGGCGCTGATGGCCGCAAGGTTGCAGACGATGGTCGATTTGCCTACGCCACCTTTCTGATTGAATACGACGCGCCGCATATTCTCCCCTTGAACGGAAGCTGTCCCGAAGGCGCCAGCATACCTGAGTCAGTCGGCTGGGATGGATGTGGGCGGTTATTTTCCGGCATGAGTCGTTGTATCGTTGAAGGGGAAAGCGCGTCAGCGCGGTCGATGGGGTAGGCATATGCCGATCGTAAAGAACAGCGACCCGGCACGAGCAAACACTAGCCATACGCTATGGCCCCTCAGCGTGAAACTCCGATACTGCGGCCCCGATAATCTGCACTAGTAGTGACAAGTCATAGCCAGCAATCCCTTTCTCCGCTGACGAATGATAGAGTCTTGTCGACTTGGTCTCCGCGAGGAAACGATGCCGAATGAATCATCGCGTCTCAGCCCTGCCGGCTGGGCGGATTTGCGCCGTCGGGAAGGTGCCGTGATGAGCTACTACAACGATGTGGCGAACAACTGCACCTATGGAGTCGGCACACTTGCTCACCTTGGTTTCTGCACGCCGGAAGAACTCCAACGTCCGGTGTCAGTCGCGCAGGTCAATGCGCAACTTGCCACCAAGGTCCGACTCACGGAGCAGATCGTTCGCCGCAATGTGCGAGACCGTCAACTCACGCAGGCGCAGTTCGACGCATTGGTGAGCTTTGTCTATAACTCAGGGGAAGCCGGGTCGCGTGACACGTTTGTTGCCGCCAATAGTGGCAACGATAGGCTGGTTGCAAGCAACATGGCGCTCTGCGTCTATGTGCATCCGCGCGATACACAGGGACGCCGCCTGCCGCCGCGCCGCGTAAATGGGCTTGTCAACCGCCGCCGTGAAGAGGCTACGCCATTCGCTCAGGGGGCGCGATGAGAGTCGCTTTCGTGGCTCTCGCGCTCGCGTGCTCTTCCGCATTTGCTGGCACGCCGCCTGAACCCGCTGATGTTATTTCGCGGCAGAGCGGTCTGCCGGCGAGCGAGGTGCAAGGCATGCTGGCGAACTGTGACGCAAACCAGACGAGCCTGAACTTTTGTGCATGGCGCGACAAGGTGGTCGCTGAACAGAAACTGCAAGACGTTGTTGACGAGAAATCCGCGAAATCGCCAGGCTGCAAAGCGCGTTTGGATAAGAAGATCGCCGGGTGGAAGAAACGACGCGATGCGAGTTGCAAGAAGGCCGCCGAGGCGGAAAACGGAGGCGGCTCCATCGTGCCTATGGAAATTGCCGCTTGCCAGGCTGCGGAGACCGACCGGATGGCAAAGATACTTGGGGCTAGTCGGCGATGCAACTGACTGATGCGCTGATGCGTAGTTGGTAGTGGTTGTTTCTGGGGGACTGGGGCTTGGTCGCCACTTCGACAGTCCTTCAGAGGTCGTTCGGTTGATCGGAGACTGCCGCCATTTGTCTCGATTCGGCCAGGAAGGGACATCCACTACCGAGGCTATTCGATCATTTGAACGTCCGCTACACCTTGTGAGTAGTCCCCTCGTCCGCTAATCGCTCACCGTTGTTGCCAAGGAATAGCGTTCACGGCGCCCGTTATGCTGCCAGTCGCTAGGGCTCGAGCCTGTTCAGCAACAATCGGATCGCTCATCCAAGCCCCGATCAGTGCTTTCCGCGCATCCTCGACCGTCATCCCTTCAATGTTCTGACGGGCGAGCAGCGTAGTCAAAAAATCGTGATGGTTAACGTGAGCAATAGCCAAAAGCGTTCGGCGCAGTTCCGTAGGGTCAACGCCGAGTTTATCGGCAAATGTCTCACAATTTTGGTTGACCAGTGCCACGGCTGCTTCGATCGGATCGTTTTGCCCCGGTAAAAACAGAATTGTGTCGCTTGCGCCGGCAAAGTCCCCCCGCTTGTCCCCATCTAAGATTGCCAGCGCTCTACAAAGACGGGCATCTGCTGGGAAAAGACTAACGAATCTGTTCACTTCAGTTGCGCCGCCGAATACGATCTGTACGTCAATCGAATCAGCAATATCGCTTGCCCAGCGGTTCACCATGTACCAAACTGCCGCCCGGGCGTCGACGTCCTCGACCACAATCAGGAGTCTTCTCTGCGAAGCAAGTCCAAGCGCGCGTATAGCGTTGCGTCTAGTTTCGGCAGGCACGATGCGAGGCGTATCCCGGACGGTGTCGGCATGAACTAAGAATATCTCCGTTTCCCGCATTTGCTCTAAAAGCTCAATCGCATGCGTTGTGAATGCAATCCAAAGCTCTCGCTCCTTGGCAAGCAACGCTAGAGCATCACTAAGCGCCCTTCGACTCGCCGGCGATAAATGTGAATCTGGTTCGTCCAAAAGGATCACAGCACCGCTTTTTGAGCGATGTAACTTCCAAACCAAGTAACACGCGCAGAGTTCACCAAACCCCATCGCTCGATTGTCATATTTCAATCCGGCAACTTCAACGCAGAAGAAAGGGAAAACACGGTCGTCCGAATCTTCGGTAGCTGCTTCGGTTACACGGGGTGCAGCGGGGGCCTCTATCTCAAGGACGGTTATGGAGTCAAAATCGCGCGCACAGATATGGCGATATAACCCCAGTATTAATTGGTTTGGACTGTTCGGTTCGTATTGCTCCAGCAGTTCGTCGAGATGCGCCTGCCCTTCAAAGAATTGCTGCATTACATGCACGTCTAAAGATATGCTGACGTACTCCGCAGCGAGGCCTTGCGGCGTCGCCATGTTGTCGGGCGAGTCAATGGAAAAATCACGTCCCCGATAAAATCCACTGATTCTCTGTATCGGCGGCCGAGCAAGTTGATCGAACTCGCCCATAAAAACGGAACTAAGCGATTTCAGAAAGCTTGTTTTGCCAACCCCATTAGGACCTATGAAGGCTGTCAATCTCCCAGTGACGACCACGTCATCGCTTCCACGGTCATGAAGTGCCAAAATATTACCGACGCGAAGCTGCTGCCTTCGCTCGTCTCTGCACTCTTCCCACGCGTGATCGATATCGGCTTTTCGCATCAGAACTCCGCGCCCCAAGCGATATTCTCGATAAATTCTAGGGTTGAGCGTTCGTATTGATCTGAAGCCGCGTTTTCGTCGCGTTGCCAAAACTCGCCGATACGGCGATACGCAGGGTCACTGCATATCGCGCCTGTACCGCTCGTGAACTCGAACCAACAGGCCCAGAGAGCGAAATCACGCAAGACCACCGAGGAAACATCTGCGACGCGAGAGCTCGCGCGATCTGAATACAGTGGCATCAGAGGCAGGGTGGAATGCTGCCCACTGCCATGCATACGAACAAAATCAGGAGACCCGGTCCTTACGTTAGGGCCAATTCCAAGCCTCACTGTTTCGAAGAACAAAAAGAATTGTGCAACCTTGTTCAAATCACCTGTTGCTGTCAGGCGCGCGAAGAATAGTAGCCAAGAATAGAAAGTTGCCTTATTCAAACGAGGAGTTTCAGTGTCGTCGCCGACGCGGCCCATCACCTGTAGGGCACAATGCACCGCGCTTTCGAGACGCGACATGACCTCGTCACGTAGCGGGTTAGATCTCCGGTACATCGCATTGACAGCACTGGCGGTAACCTTATTCCTCAGCGTACCGAATTCCAAAGTACACGCAAACCGAGCAAAGACATCGTCATATGCCATGCGGCCATTTGTAAATCCGAGCATCGACCTTTGATTGGTCGTCGCGTCTTCGAATTGCGCGACAATCTCCCGTATCTGATCTCGAACCGGACCAAAGAAAGCGTTGCGCTTCTCTGCTGGGGTCAGCCCCGTTGGTTGGTTCAGTCGGAAAAAGATCTCAGCAGGTTCTTCTGGCCGATAGTCGGTAATTTCGTACATACGGACCGGCGTCCGAAGAAACTCGCGTTGCACTCCGAGCGGCAATGAACTGAAGCGGATTCCGTGGAGTGATTCAATTGACTGATCAAGCGGCTCGATACGCCCATCGATGGAAAATTCGTTCAACATGAAGTCGCGTATCGAAGCCAGTCTTTGCTGCCCGTCAAGCACCTGCTGGGGTTGCCCATGCCCCCCTGAAATCAGCAGGACGGGCGGAACTACCCACCCGCGCAAGATAGAATCGACTAAGCGCTGCTTTTTGGCAGTCGGCCACACCTCACCGCGTTGAAAGTCAGGCTGAAGATCGATATCTCCATCGCTTATCCGACGGAACACGGTAGCGATGTCTGGCTCTGCGGGAATGAAGCGCATGTTGGTTTTTCAATACTCAGCGTTAGTGTTTCAACTCGTCGCACTGTTCCTTCAGATACCAGAGGCTCATGTACTAGCAGGCCGGTGAAATACCTCATGTAGCGGTCATCCGGGACGCAGGCGTAAACGTTGAACTGATGTCATCAATGAGAGCGAGATGGAACGGATGCGTGGGCCAGATGGTTTTACCGAGTCAATGT
>Ga0255336_100697_pt1 | contig 41531 bp, 43 predicted proteins | sample MeOH1_35cm_T3_17_FD_189102 | JGI IMG/M metagenome (GOLD analysis project Ga0255336, IMG submission 189102) | Sandy soil microbial communities from University of British Columbia, Vancouver, Canada - MeOH1_35cm_T3_179 | ecosystem: Engineered > Artificial ecosystem > Sand microcosm > Unclassified ...
GACCATGCGCACGGCTTCCAGCATGAATTCCTGCGTATATCGAGCTCTCGGATTACCCATCTTTCCTTCCTCCTTGCGTGAGTTTTACACACTCAGCAAGGGATCCATTTTTTGCGGGCAAGCTCAGCCTGCGCCTGCACGCCGACTTCGGAGCGCCTGCCTCCATCTCAGGTATAGCATCGTGTTCAGCTTCGAACACGTTCATGGCACAACCTCCTTGCGTGAGTTTTACAAACTCAGCAAGGGATCCATTTTTTGCGGGCAAGCTCAAACCACACAAACACGGTCACGCCACATTGGCCACCGACCAGCCGGCGTCGCGCATCCGGAACATCGCTACTGCTTTGCGTCCTTGCGGACTGCGTTGAGCACTGCATCGAGCGAAGCCTGATCTTCGAGCCCGGTTAGATCGCCCTTGATTGCACCGGTTTCCGCCACTTCGCGCAGCAACCGCCGCATGATTTTTCCGGTTCGCGTCTTGGGCAGAGCCGCCGAAACATATACGCAGCCGAGGCGGGCGAAAGTTCCCACCGCTTTCTCCACCGCGGCGGAGATTCCGGCCACAGCATCGCTGGTATCGACACCTGGTTTCAGGGTGACGAAGGCAACGGGAAGCGTGCCTCGAAGCACATCACGCACCCCGACGACTGCAGCTTCGACGACGCCCTCGCAGCTGGCTGCGGCACTTTCAATCTCCATGGTGCTAATCCGGTGTGCAGCAACGTTGATGACGTCATCCGCCCGACCAAGCACCCACAGCTGTCCATCGTCGTCCACCACGGCCTCGTCCGAGGTCGCATAGTTTCCCGGGAATCGCTGGAAATAGGACTCGACATAGCGCGCGGGATCGTCCCAGATGGTTCTGGCTAACGTCGGAAATGGTCCGGTGAGAACCAGGTTTCCACGAACACCCGCTCCGACGGGTTTGCCATCGTTATCCACGATGGCGAATGAATGACCAGGGACCGGACCTCCGCAGCTACCATACTTGATCGGGTCAACCCCGTAGACGGGCATCGTCCAGGTCGAGCCAGTCTCGGTCTGTCCGTAAGCGTTCACGACGGGTACGTCCAGCGTACGGGACGTCCATTCCGCCGTTTCAGGGTCTAGCGGCTCCCCCTGTGTCGTTACGAGCTTAAGGGTGGGAGGACGACTGTCCCGTACTTCCGAATCACCGGCTGCCCGTAACATGCGCAAGCCGGTAGGTGCAACGAGGATCTTTGTCACGCCGTGCCGCTTCGCGATGTTGAGTATGCGTGTTTTGTTGGGAAAGTCGAGTGCCCCTTCATAGCAGACAAGCGTCAATCCATGTGCGAGGCCGCCAATGACCGCCTGGATCGGGAACGTTAGCCAACCGACGTCCGCAGCGCACCAGTACACATCATCGGGCTGCGGGCCCACCTGCCATTGAACATTGGCCCACGTGCCCACCAGAAAGCCGGCCGCGCTGTGAACCACACCCTTCGGCCTGCTCTCCGTGCCCGACGTAAAGATCAAGAAAGCGGGATCGTTAGCCTCGACAGGTTCACACGGACAATGCGAAGCCTGCCTGTCGAGAAGACCACGCCATTCAGTTTCACCTACCTCCAATGACAGCGAATCGCCGGTCCGGTTCACAACAATCGTGTGCCTTACATGAACCGATGCGGCACGCCCCGTACGCATGTTCTGCAGCAAGGGAACTTTTCGACCGCGCCTGAGCGCCGCGTCGGTCGTCACTACGACCGCAGCGCGTGATACCTGAAGGCGCAACGAAATTGCTTCGGGCGAGAACCCGCTGAAAAGCAACGTATAAATCGCGCCGAGGCGGTTGCAGGCATGAATCGCGACAAACGCCTCCGGCACATTGGGGAGGTGGATTGCTACCACGTCACCCCGCTTCACGCCCAGTTCGCGCAACGCGTTGGCAAAACGCGCGACCTGGTCGCGAAGCTCGAGATAGGTGAGCCGTCTGACCTCACCATCCTCCCCTTCCCAGATCACAGCATCCCGGGTCGAGCTAACCGGATCTTCCGCGTACCGGTCAACGCAGTTGTCTGCGACATTGAGCGTACCACCGACGTAATAGCGTAGGGAGTCAAACCCACCCTTCCGGATGACGTCCCACGGTCTGCTCCAGCGCATCCTGTCGGCGACCCATCCCCAGTAGCTGTCCGACCCTTGTGATTCGATGGCGCGTGCCTCCGCAAGCAGCCTTTGCTGACCCTCCACTCGCCATTCCGGACGAAGATCCATCAGTGCTGTAGAGGTAAGTTTGGCAAGGGTGTCGGTCATATCGTCTCCAAAGCTTCTATTCGGTCTATGTCGCGCAGGTCTGCCGCGCAGCGCCAGATTGATCTGAAAAGTCAGTTGCAGGTACCATCACACGTCAACGCTAGGCAGATCCTAGCTCCCGTTCGCTACAGCTGTTAAGGCAACGCCGAACAAGCGGCTGCATTCATGATGTCGTCAAGAGTTCGAAGCGAACTGCGCATGAACGAAGCTTTCCTTGCTCGTTTTCGCTCATCCCGGGTGCTGCTCAAGGGCCTGGGACCCCTTGTCAGCGGGCCCCAGGCCCGGTTTTGCCCATTTCGGGTACCCCTGTGCCATCAATCGCGTGCGGCACAGGTAGAGGTTGGCCAGCGCCAGGGCAACGAAGACGCGGTGCGCGTTCTTCACGAGCCCGCGATGGCGCATCTTCGCGACGTCCCACAACCGTTTGACCACGGCGAACATGTGTTCGACGTGAGCCCGAATCTTCGTCCTGTTGCGATTCTTGCGGCGCGCCACCTCGTCGACCACGCCGCTGCGGCCCGTGCGCTGATTCGTGAAGTCGCGCGCCGCGGGCGCTGCCATGGAATCAGTGCCTTCTGGCTCGCGTAGGCGCTGCTCCTGCCCATGCAATGCGGCAACGCATGCTTGTCGTGAACGTTGGCCGCCGTCGCCACCGCGCTGTGAGCCAGCCCGGTCTGGCTGTCGACCCCGAAGTGGAGCTTCATGCCGAAATGCCACTGTCGGCCCTTGCAGGTCTGATGCATTTCGGGGTCGCGCGCCTTCTGTTCGTTCCTGGTCGAACTGGGCGTAGCGATCAAGGTCGTATCCACGATCGTGCCGCTATTGAGCTTTATCCCACTGGCCTGCAGAACCCGGCCCACCTCCGCGAAGAGTTGCTCGCCCAGCTTGTGCTTGTCGAGCAGATGACGAAATTTAAGCATCGCGGTCGCATCGGGCACAGCCTCGCAGCCCAGGTCGATCCCCACGAAGCGGCGCAGGCTCGTGCTGTCGTACAGCGCCTCCTCGCAGGCGAAGTCCGTCAGGTTGGACCAGTGCTGGACGAAGTAAATCCGCGGCACGCGCTCTCGCCCGATAGGCGGGCGACCGTTGCCGCGCTTCGGATAGTGCGGCTCGACCACTGCGCACAACGCCGCCCATGGCACGATCTGGTTAATCATGTTGAGAAACTCGTCGCGCCGCGTACGCTTGCGTCGTGTCTCGAATCCCGCTCCGTGATCGGTTGCCATCGCGAGTGTCTGCTGCTTCATCGTCCTTTGCCTTTCTCGTTGCGCATGAGCTCTATAACGCACGAAACGTATGAATGGTGGAATAAAAACTCCTTATTAACAAACCGGAAACACGTCGAATCTGCGAGGTTAGTGCAACATGATGCAGCGCAGATGCGATGGCAAGCCTGAAATGAACGCCGAAGCCTCGTTACAGAAACCTCCTTCCCAACATGCCCTCCTTGCGGGCGACCTCGTACAAGGCGTCCCGCTCGTCGGGATGCGCCAGAGCAATGAGAGCCCGCGCGCGCTCCGAAACGCTCTTGCCCTTGAGATTAGCGATGCCATACTCGGTCACCACGTACATCACATCGGTGCGCGGCGTGGTCACCACGGTGCCGGGCTCAAGCCCGCAGACGATGCGCGACGCCGGATTCACCCCCTTCATGTAGCGCGACGACAGGCACATGAAGGACTTGCCGCCGTCGGACATGAAGGCGCCGCGCACGAACTGCAACTGCCCGCCTGTGCCCGAAACCTGCCGGTGGCCCGTGCTCTCGGAGGCCACCTGGCCGCTGAGATCGATCTGCATGCAGTTGTTGATCGACACGACGTTGGGGTTTTCGGCTATCTTGTGCGGCAGGTTGGTCTGGTCCACCGGCAGCGACAGGCAGATCTCGTTGCCATCGATGAAATCGTAGCTGCGCTTGTTGCCAACGGCGAACGTGAACACGATCTTGCCAGGGTGGCTCTGCTTGCGTCGGCCGCTGACCTTGCCGGCCTCTACCAGATCGACCATGCCATCGACGAACATCTCGGTGTGGATGCCCAGGTCATGCAGCTTGGATTGCGCGATGGCCGAACAGACGGCGTTGGGCATGCCGCCGATGCCGATCTGCAGGCACACGCCGTCGCCAATCTCGCGCACGATATAGTCTGCCACCTGGCGGTCGAGGTCGGTGATCAGCGCGGCGGGCAGTTCAGGCAGCGGGTCGTTGGCTCCTTCGATCACCGCATCAATCTCGCTGATATGCACCATGTTCTCGACCCCGTAGCACACCGGCATGGCGACACAGGTTTCTACGACGATGCGCTTGGCCACGTCGCAAATGGCGCGGGTGTAGGTGTTGCTGGCGCCGAAGTTGAAAAAGCCGTGGCGATCCATCGGGGAGGTCTTCATCACGAGCAGATCGACGCCCAGATGGCGCCGGTAGATCGCCGGCCCCTCGCCGAAGTTGAAGGGCACGTAGCTCACTAGGCCCTGCTCGCATTTCCTGCGGTTATAGCCCGAGAAGTGCCAGTTCTCGTTGATGAAATGCTGCTGCTGCGGATCCTGCTCAATCACCTGACGGGGCCGCAGGCTCAAGGCACCGCGAATCGTGACGTTGCCCAGGTCGTGTTTGCGCGCCGCCAGAGCGGCATCGAACAGATCGGGTTCGCCGAGCGCGAATCCGTAGTCCAGGCGATCGCCACTTTTGACGGTCGCGGCCACCTCATCGGCGCTGCGCCGCTTGGCTTGCAGAAGTGTCTGGATACTCACTAAAATTTCCTTTTTCAAACGCGCTGTCAGTGGTGTCCGGTTAAACTTCGACCAGATTCAAATGGTTAGCGATCGAGAGCAGCTCTGGTTGGGTGCGATCGGATTGCAAGGGGCATGAAAGCTGGGTTCTCTCGAAAACCGAGACCGACAGAATCTGTAGACAAGTGTAGAGCGAGACATCGAGGTAAAGCGCCTGTTTGACGAGGGCAATCAGCAAGTAGGTGGCGATGGCACACAGATTTGCGTCTTCACCGCGTTCTCGCTGGTGCGCAGATAGCGCTGATGCGCAGGTGCTGCTTGAGAAGAGCTCCACCTGCCAGCGGCTCTTGCAGAATGCTGCGATCGTCAAGGCTGGCAGGCTCATGTTGCTGGTCAGGAAGATCAGCGTCTTGCCCGATTCGGGGTCTTTGAAACGAATGCGGCGCAGATGCTCGGGGTAGTCCCGGTTGCCGTAGAAACCGTTGAAGTGGATGGTCTGGTCGCGGATCATCCCCGTGCTGCGCTCTGTGGGGGCCGAATACACCCGCCGGGCATTCATGCCCTTCTTCGCCCGCGTGACGAAGAAAGCACCGGTCTGATGCATCGGATACAGCCGCGCGAAATCCACATAGCCCCGGTCCATCACGTAGAACGCTCCAGCCTCCACGGGAAGGATGTAGAGCACGTTGACATCGTGGAGCTTGCCATCGCTGATGTGGATGAAGGCGCGAATCGCCCCACGCAAATCCAGCAGGGTGTGCCGCTTGATGGCGGCTTTGGTGGAGGGAAATGATGCCCAGTCGAACAAGCTCAGACACAGAACGATGGTGGTGGAGTCCAGCGCATAGACCGTGACGTCGAGTGCCAAGCCCGAAGGCTCCTGCGCATAAAGCGCCCGCGCCCGGGCGATCAACCGCTGCGCCAGTGCGTGATTGATGCACCAATCGCGCTGATTCAACGCATCGGACAGCGTGGAGCGCGTCGGCGACACTTTCATTTCCATGTGGAACAGTTTGGCCCGGTTGGCCGCAACATGCCTCCATGTCGCGCAGCGATTCAGGCCAGATGACTTGCGCGAACGCCAGGACGCGAAACAAATTGGCGCACCCCAGCGTGCGCGCCCCAGCGTGCGCACTCCGGCATCGCCCTGGTGCCGCTCGATGGTGCGACCAAACGTCTTCCATGGCAAAAACTCCATCACCTGCGCAAACAGCGTCTTGCCAATGTTCATGCATTCCCCGGGGTCGTGCAAACCCGCAAGCAAAGCATTGCGATCCGGCAAACCGAAATTCAAATCGTGGACACCCATGACTCGCTCAAAACCCGCGTCGACATCGGCTCGGCCGCTCGCTGACAGCCAATCATCCGGACATTATTGATGTGAGGGTTTTGTTCAAATCAGGCGCTTCGCGATCTCTTCTAACATCACTTCGGTAGCCCCCCCACCAATGGCCTGGACGCGCGCATCCCGTGCCATGCGTTCAATAGCCGTCTCCCGGATGAAACCCATCCCACCGTGAAACTGCAGACAGTCGTACATCACTTCGTTCACGAGCGTCCCGCACAGCGCCTTGATCATGGAGACCTCCTTGATCACCTGCTGCCCCTGGGCGTCGCGCCAGGCAGTGTTGTAGACAAACGTACGGGCAGCTTCTACCTGAGCGCTACGCATCGCGAGTCGGTGCCGGATGGCCTGCTTGTCCCACAGCGTTGCCCCGAATGCGCGACGCTGCGTGACCCATTCGAGCGCGAGTTCGATAGCCTTAGATGCTTCTCCGATCGCCTGCGCGCCCAGCACGATGCGTTCATTCTGCAGGTTCCTGACCAGCGCGTAAAAGCCACGGTTCTCCTCACCGAGCAGATTCTCCGCTGGAATGCGACAGTTTTCGAATACCAGCTCTGCCGTATCGCTCGAAAGCCAGCCGTGTTTCTTCAGCGGTCGCTCAACGCGAAAGCCTGGCATTCCCTTCTCGACTATAAACATCGAGATGTCACGGTTACGTCCCGGCTCACCTGTCTTGGCAGCGACAAAAAAGATATCGCCATACACGCCGTTGGTGATGAACATCTTGGCACCGTTGAGTACCCACTCGTCACCATCTCGCCGGGCAGTCGTCCGCATGCTCGCCAGGTCCGATCCCGCATCCGCTTCGGTCATCGCAACCGCCGCGATGCGCCGACCAGCAATGATGTCCGGCATATACCGATCCTGCTGCACAGCGTTACCAGCGTGAAACAAGTGCGGGCTCGCCATATCTGTGTGCACGAGAACCGTGATCGCAAACCCGCCGTAAGTGGACCGCCCCAATTCTTCGGCGAGGATAGCGGTAGCCAGCGTGTCGAGTTCGTTGCCACCGTGCTCCTCGGCATACCGCATACCAAGCAGCCCCAGCGAACCCATCTCCTGCAGAACGTCGCGAGGCACGAACCCGCTCTCCTCCCATTCATCGGCATACGGCTTCACACGCTCGTCGACAAACCGACGGACGGTTTCGCGAAGCATGTTGTGTTCATCGGTGAGGTAGGGCATCGAGGCCGTAATGGGCAAGCTGAGGCGTTCCGGAGAGTTCATAGAGACCTGTGAGATTTGAATCTATACATAACGGGTGTTATGTTGATTAAAATTCAATGATCGCATCTTGTCGAGGTGGGAGAAACCCTGGCAGCAGGCAACTGCTTAACAACTTGAAGATTCTTCATCGGAGCATACCGTTCCTGAGATACGTTGAAGTAGGCGACGACCTCGCAGTCCGCCGTTCCACAAATGACAAATCCTCTTGCGAACAATAACGGTTGTTATGTACCATTGCTGAAATCGGATATCTCAAAAATTGCAGCATATGAGCAATACTCTCCCGTTGTACGGCGTGCGTGTCGTCGAGCTTGCAACCATTGGACCCGTCCCCTTTACTGGTCGCATGCTTCGCCAGCTAGGCGCGAACGTCACGCTTGTCTGCCCACCGCAACGACGCGATGTAGGCATACCCATGCCAGACGATCCTCTCGAAGCTGGCAAACGCCCTGTCGTTATTGACCTCAAGAGCCCGGCTGGTCGGAACGCTCTTGCAACACTCGTTCGCGAAAGCGACGCGTTGATTGAAGGCTTCCGGCCCGGCACGCTTGAAAGACTGGCACTGGCTCCGACTTATCTGCATTCAGTGCAGCCTGCGCTGGTTATCGGACGCTGCACCGGTTGGGGTACAGCTTGTGCGCGCGCATCTTCCGCGGGACACGACATCAACTTTCTTGCGCTTGCTGGTGTTCTGGGCGCGATCGGGCAGAAGGAGTGCCCGTCCCCCCCGCTCAATCTGTTAGGCGACTTCGGTGGCGGAGGGATGCATCTCGCGCTAGGCGTTGTCGCCGCCCTGTTTCAGGCAAAGTGCGACGGCAGGGGATCGGTGGTGCAGACGAGCATCTTCGAGGCGAGTGTCTCACTCACCGCGCATCTTCACGGGATGATGGATTCGGGACTCTGGATCGACGAGAGAGAATCGAATCTGCTCGATGGCGGTGCTCCCTTCTACCGCTGCTACAAAACCTCCGACGAACGCTGGCTCGCAATCGGAGCAATTGAACCAAAATTCTTCGCTGAGCTTGCAAACAGGCTAGACATCGTTGTCGACGCTGGGCGCCAGTATGACCGCTCATACTGGCCAGAGTTGTCAGCCATACTTTCGCAACGGATCGCGACCCGCACGCGGGATGAATGGGACAGGGTTTTTGCACGGGGCGATGCCTGTGCGACTCCGGTCCTGAACTGGACGGAAGCACGCTCGCATCCGGATGGATCCGTCGCGTTTGACAAAAACGGCCCCGAGGCAGCCATAGCATTTCACAGGAAGTAGGAGAATGGCCAAGAAACAGGCATCCCAGACCAGAACAACAGCAAGGGCGTCCGTCAGTGCTGACGATATCGCACCAGCGGAAGGACGGCAGCTGATTCTGGACACCGCAGCCCGCCTCTTCCGGGAGGAGGGGTATGCCAACACCTCGCTGCGCGACATTGCCGCAGAGTGCGGAGTGACAACGGGGAGCATCTATCACCACTTCGGATCGAAGGAAGAAATTGTCACCGAAGTGCTGCGCATTGGCGTGGTGCGTGTGGCCGAAGAAGTGCGGCGTGCCGTGATGTCACTCGATCCCGCAAGTGAGGCCCGAACCATCCTTCATGCGGCCGTGTATGCGCATCTGCACGCCCTGCTCGAACTGCAGGACTACACGTCGGCTAACGTGCGCATCTTCGGGCAGGTGCCGCCCTCGATCCGCGAAAAGCATATCGTTGTCCGGGATGCCTATGAGACGTACTGGCACAAGCTGCTGCAGCGATGTGCGTTGCAAGGTACGTTCAATCCGGCCCGGGATCTCCGGCTCACGCGGCTGTTCCTCATCAACGCACTGAACGGCTCGCTCGAATGGTACAGGCCTGAAATCGCTTCCATCCAGAAACTGGCACACGAACTGACCGAGCTATTTCTCGATGGACTTGATGCAAACCCGAGGCGCTGAGACCCGTCAGGAAATCGCTCGCTCTCCACAGTCAACCCAACATCCAAACGCAAATGAAGTCTCGCATCGATATCCATTCCGATACGTACAAACAGAATGCAGCAGAGTACGGGAAATTGCTCGATCAGCTGCATGAGCGTCAGAGATGGGCGCTTGCCGGTGGTGGCGAAAAACTCCGCGCAAGACACATTGAACGCGGCAAGCTTCCCGTTCGCAATCGCATCGATCTCCTCCTCGACCCGGGCAGTCCCTTTCTCGAGCTCTCGGCGCTTGCGGCGTGGGGCCTGCACGGCAATGCCGTGCAGGCCGCCGGCATCGTCACGGGCATCGGCAAGGTTAGCGGCGTGGCATGCATGATAATCGCCAACGATGCAACGGTAAAAGGCGGCAGCTTCTTCCCCGAGACCACGCGCAAGCATATTCGAGCACAGGAGATCGCCTGGGAAAACCGGCTACCCTGCATCTACCTGGTGGACTGTGGCGGCGCTTACCTGCCCGAGCAGGACCGCGTATTTCCGGACTACGGTCACTTCGGCACGACCTTCTTCCACCAGTGCCGCATGAGCGCTGACGGTCTGCCACAACTCTCGGCGGTCTTTGGCGGTTGCACCGCTGGAGGCGCCTATATTCCCGCGCTGTCGGACGAGTCGATCATGGTCGATGGAACAGGCCGGATTCACCTAGGCGGCCCCCCAATCGTCAAGGCTGCGATCGGCGAGATCGTCGATGGAGAAACCTTGGGCGGTGCCAGCATGCATGCACGGGTGTCCGGCGTGACGGACTATCTGGCGATGTCGGAGCGCGAAGCGCTCCAGCGTCTGCGCGAAATCGTGTCCAATCTGAACTGGCCTGCGCCCACGCACGCGACTCGCCAGCCCATCATGCCGCCTCGCTTCGCTGCGGAGGAAATCGGCGGCATCATTGGCACGGACCTCAAACGGCCTTACGACGTTCGTGAAGTCACTATGCGTCTGGCCGATGACAGCGCGCTGCAGGAGTTCAAGCCTGAATACGGTGCCACACTGGTATGTGCGACCGCGCATATTCACGGGTATCCCGTTGGTATTCTGGCGAACAACGGTGTGCTGTTTTCAGAATCGTCCGTCAAGGGGGCACATTTCATCGAGCTCTGCAGTCAACGACGAATTCCGTTGCTCTTTCTGCAGAACATCCCGGGTTTCATGGTAGGCACCGAGGCAGAGCGCGGCGGTATTGCCAAGCACTCGGCCAAACTGGTCTATGCGATGGCGACGGCCCGTGTGCCGCGCTTCACCGTCCTGATCGGTGGCAGCTATGGGGCCGGCAACTACGGCATGTGTGGTCGTGGGTTCGCACCGCGGTTCCTTTTCACCTGGCCCAACAGCCGGGTCTGCACGATGAGTCCCGAGGTGGCAACAACCGTCCTGACCGAACTCCGGCTCGCTTCGCTCAAGGGCGACGCCAACGAACAGGAACTCGCGGAACTCAGCGAGCGGACACGACGGCAGTTCGAAACGCAGAGTGACCCGTACTACGCGACAGCACGGTTGTGGGACGACGGCGTCATCGAACCGGCCCAGACGCGTGACGTCCTGGGCATCTGCCTGCAGCTTGCAGACGCAAGTACGCCCCGCTTCGCCGGCCCGAGTCCTGTCTACCGGATGTGATTCCATGTTCACCCGACTTTTGATCGCCAATCGTGGCGAAATCGCCTGCCGCGTCGCGCGTACCTGCCGACGCCTCGGTATCGAGGTCATTGCGGTCTATTCTGATGCCGACGCCAGTGCGCGGCATGTGTGCGAGGCGGATATCGCCGTACGGATCGGTGCGGCACCCGCGCGCGACTCGTATCTGAATGTCGAAGCAATCATGAGGGCCGCCGTCGAGCACGGTGCACAGGCCATCCACCCCGGCTACGGCTTCCTGTCGGAAAAGCTCGAATTGATCGATGCCTGTGCGCAGGCGGGGATCGCCTTCGTTGGCCCCAACCGCGACGCCATCGCGAGCATGGGCTCGAAGATCGAAAGCAAGCGCATCGCGCGCGGCGCGGGCGTAGCCTGTGTGCCCGGCTACGATGGAGATGATCAGAGCGACGCACGTCTGTTCGACGAAGGACATCGCATCGGTTTTCCGCTGCTCATCAAGGCAAGTGCCGGCGGTGGCGGAAAGGGTATGAAGCGGGTTGATGACGCCTCGGCACTCGCTACCGGGCTCAAAGCGGCGCGCCGCGAGGCGCTCGCCGCGTTCGGCGACGACAAGGTGTTAATGGAACGTTATATTCAGCGGCCACGCCACCTTGAGGTTCAGCTGCTTGGCGACAGGTATGGCGGCCTTGTGCACCTGTTTGAGCGCGAATGCTCGATCCAGCGCAACTACCAGAAGATCATCGAGGAAGCGCCGGCCAACCACCTGTCGGACGCGGTACGCGAAACGCTGTTTGGCGCCGCCATCGCTCTCGGTCAAAGCATCGGGTATGACTCTGCTGGCACCGTTGAATTCGTGCTCGATGCTGACGATGAAAACCGCCCGTACTTCCTCGAGATGAATACCCGACTGCAGGTCGAACATCCCGTCACGGAATTGACCACCGGCCTGGATCTCGTCGAACAGCAGATACGCAGCGCTTTGGGAGAACCGCTGCCCTTCCGTCAGCAGGATATCAGGCGCCATGGATGGGCCATCGAAGCGCGAATCAATGCAGAAATTCCCGAGGAAGGATTCGCCGCCTCCTTTGGTCGCGTACATGGCTACCATGCGCCAGTGATCGAAGGTCTGCGGATTGACAGCGGCATCGACGAACGTAGCGAGATCACCCCGCACTACGATTCGATGGTGGCCAAAGTGATCGCCTTCGGCGGCACCCGAGACGTGGCGCAACGCAGACTTCTCAAAGGCGTGCGCTCCCTGCGCATTGAAGGCGTGCGAACCAATCAGGGCATGCTCGAAGCGATCCTCTCGGACCCGGCGTTCGCCGAAGTATTGACGACGCGATTCCTGCCAGACATTTTCCCGCAAGGCTGGCAACCGCGCTCAGACCTCCGGGGGGAGCAACGATGCGCCGCGGCCGCCTCATGGGTAGCAAACCGGATGCAGCCTCAGTCCGACCTCCCGCTTGATCGTCTGGCAGGTTTCCGCCTTGGTAGCGACGAGAACAGTAAAAGGCTTGCGCGCTACACTATGCGAGTCGGTCCGATGGCTAGTGAGTTGCAAACAATCGACGTCGAATGCATTGACGCCACCCATGTGGTCTGTCATGAAAATGATGTGCGCCGTGCTTTTTTATGCCGCGCCGACGGTAGTGTCACCATCGCTTCCGGCAGACGCTACCAGCCGAGCCAGAGGGACGCGAAAGGACTCGGGCTGTGGTGCGAAGGCGACTATTCCGCCTGGACCGTCGAACCCGACATCGCCACCCGCACCGACGAAGGCGTCCCTTCCAGCGGCGGCAACACGGTCACCGCTACCATGCCGGGCCTATTATCTGAACTTCTCGTGAAGCAGGGTGAAAAGGTAACAGCCGGCGCCCCCGTGGCAGTGATAGAGGCGATGAAACTATTCCATACGCTGGAGGCACCCTGCGACGGTATTGTCGAAACGCTCCCCCTCGCATCTGGCGCGACGGTCAACAAGGGGACAATTCTCGTAAACCTAACCCCCATTTAGAGTAGGTCGGAGTAGGAATGACAGTCACCCATCACCCCCTCCATAGATCCGTACGAGCGGAATTACCGCATATGGCTCCTGCGTTGGGTCGTGACGCTCAGACGCTGGCTCGGGTACGGGTGGCAGATGTGAGCGAGGGGAAGCCAATGTGCCGCAAGGCGAGTCATTCGCGCCCAGTTCAGGCGACGTGTCTGGTCGCGGCGACGCAGAGTGCGATACCACAGCCTTACCACGTACCGGCGGAACTGGCCAATGCGCGTGCCGTTACGGGGCACCCCGAAGTAGCGCGTATGTCCGTTCACCACTGCCCGCAGGTAACGTCCCTGTTCTGCAATGGTCCGGTGCATACGCCGGCTCAGTTCCTCCTTCACCGCCTGAAGCTTGGCTCGCATGCGCTTCGCGCTTGTGAGCCGCAACACCGCGAATCCGCCTTTCCGGGTCTTCCCGCAGCAGTGCGTGAAGCCAAGGAAGTCGAAGGTCTGCGGCCTGCCTACTCCCCTGCGGCTGCAGTTTTTGCGGGCGAACCGCCCGAATTCGATCAGCCGCGTCTTGCCCTCGTGCAGCTTCAGGCCGAAGTGGGCCAGCCGCCCGGTCACTTCGCGCTGGAAGCGCCCGGCATCCCTCAGGTGCTGGAAACCCGCGACCCAATCGTCGGCATACTGCACGACGATCACTTCGCCCTCGCCGTGTCGCGCACGCCACTGCCTTACCCACAGGTCAAATGCGTAATGCAGGTAGACGTTCGACAACAGCGGCGAGATGCTTCCGCCTTGAACTGTACCTATCTCGCTGCGCGTCAACCTGCCTTCTTCCAGCACACCGGCATGCAGCCACTTCTTGATGAGCCGCACAACCCGTGTGTCAGCCACCCGGTACTCGATGAATTTGACCAGCCAGTCATGATCGATCGTGTCGTAGAACTCGCTGATGTCGGCATCGAGTATCCAGTTCACCTTACGATGCTCAACACCCACACTCACGGCGTCCAGCGCGTTGTGCGCGCTTTTGCCGGGACGGAAGCCGTAGCTGAACCCGACGAAGTCATGTTCGTAGATCGCGTTGAGCACCTCTACCGTGGCGCGCCAGACGAGCTTGTCCTCCAGCGCAGGCACGCCCAGCGAGCGTTTGCTGCCATCGGCCTTGTCGATGTATACGCGCCTCACAGACTGGGGCCGGTAAACCCCCCGGGCCAGCCGCTCCGAGATATCCAGAAGCCGGGCTTCAAGGTCCTCTCCGTACGACTGCCACGTCTGGCCGTCCACCCCGGCACCCGCCTTGTGCTCCAGCGCAAAGTAGGCTCCCCGCAGACGTTCGACCGCGTAGATGTGCTGCATGAGGGGAGAGAACTTCGCACCCGGTCGGCCTTTGGCCGTCTGTCGTATGCCGTCGAGCGCCGTTCCCATGTCATATTCCCGCCCCGGTCTGCGGGACATGCGCGCCGCGACTGCATTTCCCGTGGCCTGCCGCCTTCCCTCCACCGCCTCCGCCGTTGCGGGAGTTTCACCCTCGACCTTGTTCGGCGGCTTCTCCGGTACTACGCAGCAGTCCGACTTCCCGCGCCCGTGGCTCATCGTCGTACGCCCTCAGCCTTCACGATACGCTCTGCGCCCGACGCTTCCCAGCGCGGCCCGGAAGAGCGCGGGACCTCCCGGTTCCCATGCAAAGTGTTTCCGCGCGTGGGCGGGTCTCTGACCGCGCGGGGTCCGAAGCTGCCTCGCCCATGCGGCAGCTTCGGCGTGGCCTTCGGCATTTCTCCACTGCCTCGGCACCCCGGTCAACCCGTGGCTCTCGCCACGAGGCATCGATTTCGCGGCTCAATACCCGGACCGCCTCTCCCCTATCAACGCTTCGCCTGCACCGTTACGGGTACACACGCATGATTCGGGGCCGTCGTGGCTGGCTAGCCCTTCAACGTATGACTCTTTCATTCACAACACTTTGCCGGTTTGACCGGCGCACGGAGACAACGATGGCTGGCCTGTACTTCGAAGACCTGATCCAGGAAAGGGAATTCGACCATCCGTGGTCGCGCACGGTGACGGAGATGGATAATGTCCTTTTTTCCTCGCTGACATTGAACGTTCAACCGCTGCATCTGGACGAGCATTTCTCCCAGAACACAGAATGGGGACAGCGAATCGTCAACAGCCTGTTCACGCTGGGTCTGATGATCGGCATGACCGTCAATGACACTACACTTGGCACAACGATCGGCAACCTGGGCATGAGCGACGTCCGGTTTCCGAAGCCGGTTTTTCACGGCGACACACTCAAGGTTCGTACCCGGGTCGTTAGCCGACGTGAGAGCAAGTCGCGCCCCGATGCCGGCATTGTGGAATTCCAGCACACGGCGATCAATCAGCGCGACGAAGTGGTAGCGACATGCACCCGTCAGGCTTTCATGCGTAAACGTCCCGCACAGGTGCGCGCGTGAAACACACTTGGCTTTTCGTGCCGGCCGATGACGAAGCCAAAGTCGCAAAGGCGCTCGCCAGCAGCGCGGATGCGGTGATCCTGGACCTGGAGGACGGTGTCGGCGAAGCTCCGGAGCGCAAAGCAGGCGCCCGTAGAATTCTGACGCGTGTTCTTGGACAGGACGATACCGATCGCAGGCGTTGCTACGTCCGAATCAATGCACTGGCATCCGACGAGATAACGCTGGACATTCCTGTCGCCGTGGCAGGTGGTGCAACGGGCGTTGTGCTGCCGAAATGTGAAGGGCCGCAGGACGTCGTGCGACTGGCGAAGCTGCTGTCGGAGGCCGAGCAACGCCACGGTCGTAGCAATGCGACTTTGATCGTCGCTATCGCAACGGAAACGGCCAGAGGCGTCCAGCTTCTACCGAAGTTCCAGCACGCCTTGCCTCGTCTGGAGGCCTTGATGTGGGGTGCGGAAGACCTGTGCAGTGACCTACGGGGGACATCGAATCGAGGACCGGACGGTGCTTATGTTGGCCCATATGCTGCGGCCCGCGATGCCTGCCTTCTGGCGGCGCGTGCGGCTGGTGTACTGGCCATCGATGCGGTGTATATCGCCTTTCGAGACACTGAGGGATGCAAACGGGAAAGCCAGGCGCATAAGAGTCTGGGCTTCGATGCAAAAGCCGCGATTCATCCGAGCCAACTGGACGTGATCAGGGGCTGCTTCCGTCCCACTCCCGCCCAGATTGAATGGGCGCATCGCGTACTTGATCGTTTCGAAGGTGGTGGAGGAGCAACGACACTAGACGGATCGATGATCGACACTCCTCACGTCAAGCTAGCTCGAAGAATTCTGGAAGAAAGTCAAAAGGCCTCGCAGCCCGATGTACCGGCGGCACGTCAGGGATCGAACAGAAGGATACGCCACCTTAGGATACCTTCAGAAGATGGAACCTGCTAATCGCCAAAGAAGGTCGCGGATATTTCCGCAATGCGGCTTGACCCGATGCGCCTGGGTGTCGGCACCGTGGTACGCTGACCATGCGCAAGTTTTCCTCTCCCACATGGGCGGGGAAATTGCTTGATCAATGGTGCACCGGCGTCATGCGCCCACGCATCGAACCAATGAAGAAGTTTGCCCGCACTTTACTGACGAACTCCCTTTTAATCCAAGGCATGAAACGACTCCTTGAATGGGTAATGCCCGGTGCGATGTGATGATTTCGCGTTGCGTCTTATATGGCAACTGCGAGGCGCGTCGCCTGGTCGATCGCTCGTATCGCATCCAGTTCGCTGGCTACGTCCGCACCGCCGATCAACGTCGCGTTAATGCCACGATCGCGAAGCTGCTGATGCAGCGACCGGTTCGAAAGTTGTCCCGCGCATAGCACGACGTTGTCGACTTCAAGCGTGAACGGCTCGTCGCCGATCCAGTAATGAAAACCTCTGTCGTCGACGCGTTCGTAAGCGGCGCCGCCGATCATCTGAACGCCGGCGTTTCGAAGCCGGGTCTTCAGGATCCATCCGGTGGATTTGCCAAGACGCCTTCCCAATGGCGCGGGCTTACGCTGCAGCATGTAGACCGTGCGGCGACGCGCCGGATCCCGAACCGCATCGACGATCCCTCCTTGCGTCGAATGGGTGCCGTCGACACCCCACGTCTTCTGGAAAGCCGCAACGTCACGCGAGTCATCGGCATGGTCAGCGACCAGAAAGTCGGCGACATCGAAACCGATACCGCCCGCGCCGATGATCGCCACCCGCTCGCCGACCGCCACGCGATGCAGCAATACATCGACATAGCTGAGCACCTTCGGATGATCGACGCCGTCGAACGCAGGCTTGCGAGGCACGACGCCGGTGGCCAGCACGATTTCCGCGAATCCACCCGACGCGAGTTCCTGCGCCGAGGCGGCGTGACCCAGCCGCACGTCCACGCCAGTCTTTTTTAGCATCGTGCGGAAGTAGCGAAGCAACCCGTCGAACTCGCTCTTTCCCGGCGCCACCTTCGCCATGTTGAGCTGGCCGCCGGGTTCCTGCGCCGCCTCGAACAACGTGATGCGATGACCGCGTTGCGACGCGTTGATCGCGAATGCCATACCCGCCGGGCCTGCGCCGACCACCGCGATCCGTTTGGCGGGATCGGCTCTCGTCGGAGCGAACTCGATTTCGTGCCCCGCGCGCGGATTGACGAGGCACGTGGCCGTGCGCTCCGTGAAGATGTGATCGAGACACGCCTGGTTACAGGCGATGCACGGGCTGATTTCGTCGACGATGCCGAGCCGTGTTTTCATCGCGAAATCGGGATCAGCCAGCAGCGGTCTCGCCATCGACACCAGATCCGCGATGCCCGATGCGATCAGATCCTCGGCGACGTCCGGCGTGTTGATACGGTTTGACGCAATGACCGGAATCGACACGGCGCGCTTCACGTTACCCACTGCAAACGCCCATGCTGCGCGCGGAACGGATGCCGCAATGGTCGGCACCGACGCCTCGTGCCACCCGATCCCGGTGTTGATGACGTCCGCACCGGCAACCTCGATCCGACGCGCGAATCCGGCGGTTTCGCGGCCGCTCATCCCGCCTTCGACCAGGTCGACCGCCGAGATTCGATAGACCAGCATCATGTCGGCGCCGACCCGCTCGCGAACCGCGCGCACGATTTCCAGAGGAAACCGCACGCGTGCATCGAAGTCGCCGCCGAACTCATCGGTGCGCTGATTCGTGCGGGCCGCGGCGAATTCGTTGATCAGGTATCCTTCCGAGCCCATGATCTCGACGCCGTCGTAGCCTGCCGCCTTCGCGAGCTGTGCGGTCCACGCATAGGCTGCGACGGTTTCCCAGACCTCCGCGGTCGACAGAACCCGCGGTGAAAACGCGTTAATGCGCGCCTTTCCTGCGGAAGGCGCAACGCAGTTCGGCACTTTCGCGTAACGGCCCGCATGCAGTATCTGTAGAACGATCCGGCCACCGTAGCCATGCACCGCGTCGACGACAGCCCGATGCTCGTGCAACTGCCCGACGCTGTTCAAAAGAGGCGCGCCGGCTTCGATCACGCCTTCCGGCGTCGGCGAATAGCCTCCGGTCAGAATCAGCCCGATCTCACCTTTGGCGCGGGCGCTGTAAAACGCGGCGAGACGCTCGACAGGACGATCGAGTGTTTCGAGACGCGTATGCATCGCGCCCATCACCATGCGGTTACGGAGCGTCGTGCGCCCGACCTGAAGCGGTGCGAACAGATGCGGAAAATCGTTCATAGGGTACCCTTCGCTGGCATCGCTGACCAACCATCAGCCGTCGCCTATTGTACGCGACCGGTGGCTTTGTTCAGCAGGGTAGGAGCCCAGTTGGTTGAGGACGCAACTCTGCATCTTGACGCAAACAGGCCTGCCGAACGAATTCCACAGTTTCAGTAGGTTGCCGATGATCACACCCTCGCGCTGCTGCGACTCGAGCCGGCGCGTCAGCAGTCGCACGCCGATGCAGCGTTTGATTCGCGAGATCTGCGATTCGACCAGTGCGCGCTGGCCATACCCGTATCTGTTCCGGAATGCATGAATTCCTTGTCCTTGATGTACCGAACGAAATGGTCGTGCCAGCGTGTCGCCGGCTGGTCATGAACAACTTCACTGGCCGGTGGTGGAATCACCAGCAGCACGCCGCAGACTGACCACGCCTCGGTCTGCGCAATGCTGTAGTACGCGTCGACTGCCAGTACCGCATCCGGGCCCGCCTCGTCGGAGACGTGATCCTCGGTGATCGTGACCTGGTGGACATTCATCTCCGCGTCGATCGACAGATGCATCTTGCGCCACGGCGTCTGGCCCGCGTCGCGACCGTATTTCTGGCGATGCCATTCGCTGGCCCGGCCAAACTTCATCCCGCTGCTGTCGACAATCAGGCTGATCACCTCGCCTCTGGACACGCAATCGGCCACGCGCTGGCAGCGCTGTTTCACGTGAACCTTCAACGTGCGGAATCGCTCGCTCAGAAGCCCGAAGCTCGGCACCGCGATGTCGAGTCCGCGCAGCGACCAGAATTCCTCCATGTGGCCGGTGTTCTGCCGCATGCCCCAGCCGAACAGTCGAACAGCCGGTAGAACATGAAAATCGGTTCAAGGTACGCGTCGCTGTACGTCTGGGACTGACCCGACACGCCCTTCTGGTAGGGCATGTCGTTGATGAACAGCGCCTTCAGATCGCCGTCGGGGCAGTACAGGCTGAGCTGTCCGCGCCGCTTCAGGCTCTCGTTGTACTCGTGCGCGTTCGTTACCGCATAGGTCGGTTTTGGCCGTTTGCGCGGTTCGCCAGTCTTCAGTCTCGCCTTGTAAGGCATGAAAGCTCGCCAGTCGGATAGATCACCGGGCTCTTGGCGCGACAATCAGCTTGAGAATGTCGCGGCAGGAATGATGCTGCCGACGTTGATTGACGCGCGGTTTTGATTGACGCTGGCGAGCGTTTGTCGCGCGACAATCAGGATAAGAATGAGGTGGCGTGGGTAATCACGCCGGCGTTGAATGAACGACCTCGCCCCAAGGGGCGGGGTATCGAAACCCACGTCAACTGTAAAAGTGAGCGTCCCACGGGACGGGAAATCCGGCCCGAAAGAGATTGAATTTGAAAAAGAGTGCGGGCCGCAACCCGCACCGTAAAAGTCCTGACTTCCGAGGGCAAATATTTGTCAGGACCTGAGAGAGCGACCGTGCGTCACGGACCAGACTGAACGTTTCCGAACCTGTCGTTCACACCTTTCTTCGTATCCGATCCGACGCTCTTGCACTGGTTCGTGAAATCGCTGCGGGCATTCGTCGTGCCTGTCTCATCGAAGTGGCCGTGGTGAAATCTCACGATGGAAAAGTAACCCGTCATATAGTTTTTGCAGTCCCCGCCGGCACTGCCTCCGGCGATCAACCCTGCGAGACAGAGAACCGCGCCGCACGCGTCTTCGTTGTCGTCATCGGCGTGCGCGGGTGTCATGGCCACTACGCCTGCGAGAAGGACGCCGGCCATGACCAGCGCGTTCAGCGATCGTTTCATTCAGTATCTCCCTTAGTTGCCGAGAAGATGCAGCGCGGCGACTGCGCCGACGGACAGGAGTGCCGAGCCGAGCGCCGTGCAGACTGACCAGATGGCAAGCTCGATACGACCGATGCCGCCACCGCTGCGGTGCCGCTCCTCGCGCAGAACATCACGAAGCAGATCACGACTGCGGCCGTTGGCTTCGTCGAACTGGCGTAGTGATATCTCGCCGAGCAGTTGATCGCGCGCCTCCTCGAAACTGGCCGCCTTCGCAAGCACGTCTGCGCTCGACTCGGAAAAATGCTTGAGGAACTGTTCGTACCGGGAAGCGAATCGCAGCAGCGTCAGTTCGCCGTCGTCCTTGAACTGCTTGCCCGTGGTCTCAAGCAGTTGGGACAACCCCTTCACATCGGTACGCAACAGTGACAGCTCGCCAAGCACTGCGCCGATCAGTTCCTCACGGATTGCATCCTCGGGCGCGCCCATCAATGCACCAATCGTTCGAAAACGGCATCGAGCTCTCTTGCCGCGCGGTTCGCCAGGCGCTTCAACGCCACCATCTGGCGAATATGTGCTCGTTGCTCTTCGGGCACTCCCTCATCCATCGCTTTGGCGTTCAATTTCACGTAGTCGGTCGGGTCGTCGCGAAGACCAAGGATGGTTGTGTTGATACCCTTGATTTTCTCGAAGATCGGATTCTCGTAAATCACGACGTCGCTATTCAGAACGAACCCGCCATGACTGGCATGACGCTGAAAAAGCCGCTTGAAGGTTTTTTCCAGATCGCTCTTTGGATCGGCAGCATTGAACAGGAGTCGAATCTTGCGTTCCGGTACGCCAACGTCGCGCAATTGCATCAGCGTCGCGATCGTATCGACCTGTTGCTTGACCAGCGGTACGGTGGGGACGACGAACATGTCGAAATCATCGTGTGACCCTTCGTATCGCTGCATCAGACCCACAAAATCTTCAACGTTCGACGCTCCCACGTCGACCACGACGTTTCTTAGCGACATCAGCTGTTCCTGCAGCTCGTCGTATTCCTTGCCGCGCAGAACCGCAGTTTCTGATCCGTCTGCATTGATCGACTCAATCGAGATCACCGCGGCGTCCTCGAGCCTGGGCGCGAGCAGGTGATGAGAAACAGTGGTCTTGCCAACATTGCCCGAGAAATTGGTCACAGCGATTTTCATGATAAAACTCCTGTATCCGGGTATTGATCCGGTCATACGACGGCTACCGCGCACGAGCGCGATGCCAATTTACGGTTCGAGTTCGAGCGACGGCGCTTCGTGGCCAGTGGCGTGCGACGCATCCTGTCCGACGTCGCGTGACAGCTGCTGGCCTTGCTGGTCAGCGTCCCGCTGCGCCGCGTGCCGTACCGACTGGATCAGCCCGCGTTGCTCGCGCTCGATCTGCTCGCGGACCGCCTCAATCGTTGCTTCGCTGACCTGTGGTATGGGCACGTCCAGTGGCCGGTTAGCCGCGCGCGCCTCGGCCACGGCGCTTTCGAACTCCCCCATCAGCTTCTCCTGCTGCTGCTCCAGCAGGCCTTTGATCTCGTCGCGCAGCACCTCGCGCGCGGCCTGCGCCTTGATGCGCTCGCGTGCTTCATCGAGTGTCTTCTGCTGTTCCTTCGAGTATTTCCATTCTCCGCTCAGGAACCGCTCGCGTGCCTCATTGATCTGCCGGCGCTCATCGGCGTCGTGGCGCGCGCTGGCCAGCGCTTCGCGCTGCTCGCGCGTGGGCAGGCCCGGTACATCGGGCGAGAACACCAGCCATTCGTTACGGCGGCTCTCAACTGACTTTGGAGCGAGTTCGGTACCCTTCCCGTCGAACTGGCGCTGCTGCGCTGTTACCGTCTTGCTGCCGCCCTTTTCCAGCTCGATCCGCTGACCGGGCTGCACACCGCTTTCGCCGATCGCACGCTCAAGATCCAGCCCCCACACGGTGCGTTCGCCACTGGCCGTTCGCACGGTCGCGTAATAGCTCGGGTTCAGCTTTTCGTCGTGGTTGAACGGCGCCGCGCCGTGCGCAACCAGGACACCAGCGGTGACCCCCGCCGGCGACTGTTCCAGCGACGACGAGGCCGGTTGTGGGCCTGCCGCGGGTTGATCGACCTGCCGCGTTTGCTGTCCGGTCTTCGAGACCGTAGGCGAAGGGCCGCGGCTCGTGGTTTGCGGTGCCGGAACCGGCCCGGTGAATGCACCTGCCGCCGGATCCTGCACGGGACTGGCCGGGCCCGGCGCGTCCTGTTTCTGATCCGCCGTCGTTTCCAGCGAGTTCGTATGGGCCGCCTCACCGTTGTTTGTCCTGTCACCCGCGCCGATACGCATCGCCTCGCGCGCGGCAGTCAATGCGGCGCGATCCTGCGCGGCAGGTTTGAAGCCACGCGTCGGCACGCCGGCGAGTTCGGCCGCGATCCACGCCTGCCGGCGGAATTCTTCGCTGCCCTTGAGTTGCAGTTCGCCCCAGTTTTTCGCCTTCGCGACTTCGACCATGTGCGCGATCACGTCGCGGTCCTCGCTGGCCGTCGACAGCGAGCGCCCCTTGTCCTCGAAGTGCACCGTCTCGCTTTTGCGATCGAGAAACTTGCCCTCATGCGCCACATACTGGTTACTGACGGACTTCGGTACGTCATAGCCGGTCTTCTCGAAAACCGGTTTCGGGCGGATGGTGTTCTCCGGATGCTCGCCCTTCTTCCCGAGCGGCTTGCCGGTGCCGGCGGCCGGCTTCACCGACTCGTCGGTCGCTGTGCTGGTCGATGGATTGGTCAACGAATCGCGTTTGAGCAGCTTCTCGACCTTCTCCCGATCAGCCGCGCGGATCTTCTTCAGACGCGCTTCGGTTGCGTCATCGACCGGCGTTTCCGGAGTGCCGGGCACGGCGCCCGCGTCCGGCTCGTTCGCCGGCGGCGTGACGCGCGCGCGAATGGTCGACGCATCGTCGGCGTTTGCCGCGTCGCGTTCGCGGTAGTCGATCCGGTCGGCGGGAAATTCGATCTCGTTCATACGGTTACTCCTTGCGGTTCAGGCTGTGATTGAGGTGCTGCGGTTTGCGCCGACACGGCGGCCGCCGTCGCTGCTGTTTCGGGCAGAACTTCACGCAGATAAGGCATCAGCTGGAATAGCGACGCGCGGATGCTGTTACGGTTAGCGAGATGCACAGGCGCGAGTACGCCGATTTCGTGCTCACGGACGTCACGCGCCTGACCGGCCGACTGTCTGGCGGCGTCCGCGGCCGCTTCAGCCACTAATGCCTGCTGCGCGCGGCGGGCCGCGTTCTGCGTCTGCCACCACTGCGCGACGTCGATCTTTGGCACGGGTGCGCACAGTTCACGCGCGACGAACGCGGCGTGTTTCATCTGCACCTCGTGGGGAAACTTCGGACCGAAACCGAACCAGGCGCGCCGGCGGTTGGTCTTCTCCAGCTTCGCCATCACACCCTGCAGGTAAGGGCTCTGCCGCACGAGCCGGTCGACGAGCTCGGCGTCTTCATAGAAAAACGCCTTCTCGCACAGGATCGGCTCGCACCCCTCCATCGTGATGATCTGTTTGTTGTGCTTCAGCGCCCGCAGCTCCTGCGGCATCATCAGCGCCCGGCCGTGGTCCGACTCGCTGGTGCTCGTCGACGAACTCCGGCCGCGACTGCGGTTATGCGAGCGCGCCATGTACGTGAAGGTCCCCAGCATCTTCGAGTACTCTTCCGATTCCTTGACCGTACGCGGCGCATACAGGCTGCGCATTTTGCAGTTGATGGCGAGCGTTTCGGCGCCGTGCTTGCCGTACAGCTTCGGATCCTCGATCTGGGACATGCCCTGAAAGATCAGCATCAGCCGGAGGTTGTAGCCAGCAATGAACGGGTTGGCCGTATCGATGATGTCGATCTTGCCGGGCGCTGCAAACTCGTCCAGCACGAGCGCGCACTGGTATTTGAGCGCAGGATTCTCGGCCGGCAATTCGCGCGTGTTCAGGTCGATCAGCTGCGAGAAAAAGAGATTGACCAGCAGCGCACCGGCCTTCAGGTCGCCCGGCTTGATGCCGACATAGATCGACATACGCTTTTTGCGCACATCGGCCAGATCGAAGTCCGAGCGGCTGGTTGCCGCGTCGACCACCGGATTGCTGAAAACGTTCAGCGGCGCGGTCATCGTCGATACGATGTTCGCGAAGGCTTCCTTCGATTGCGACAGGAAGCGGTTCAGCGCGTCGAGACATTCGAACGTGAGCGCCGGCAGCCCGTCAGTCGCATGCGCTGCATCGGCGCGCGTGCTGACGATCGACGAGATGTGTTCACGGATCGCCCTGCCCTTGCCCGAAGCCTGCCGCAGAACCTCGCCGAACGTGCACGGCAGCGAGGGCGTTTCCAGCAGATACAGCACGATCCCGATGAACAGGTTGCGGGCGTTGTCGTTCCAGTACTTCAGACGCGCATCGACGTTGGACGGATACAGGTGTTCGCCGATCGTCATCACGTCGCCCACGCGCGTGTACGGCGCACGGCGCTGGATGTATTCGAGCGGGTTGTACGCGTGCGAGCGGCCGTCTTCCGAGAACGGCGCCCACAGGTAGGTTTCGTGGCCGCATGCCCGCCGGTAGCCGGACGTATAGTGGTAGTTCTCTTCCTTGATGTCCTCGACCACGACGGAGTCGGGATAGGTGAGAAGATTCGGGATCACGAGCGACGTGCCCTTGCCGGAACGGGTGCCGGCCGCCGTCATCAGGAAATCCTGGCCGTAATACTTCAGGTATTCGCCCTTGTATTTGCCGACAATGAACGGTGGATACAGATGTTGTGAAGTGGTCATGGCTATTTCCTCTCCAGCAGGCCGGCTTTGACGATGTCGTTACGGGTGGCGAACCGGGCCTCGCCAAACTGCGCGAGGCGCTTGCGGCCCGACACGAGCGCCATCGTGATCACAACCACTGGCAGGCCGGTGATGACCACCGACAGAAGCGTGCACACCTTGAGCGCGCGCACCACCGCAGGCACGTCACCGTAGGCATGCCAGTAGTCGTACAGCGTGAACACGCCCGCGCTGCCCTCCGGCAGCTTCTGCATCTTCTGCATCTTCGCGAAAAGCTGGCCGCCGGCGAACTGCCCGAGGAACGCGAAGCCGCACAGGATCAGCAGGAAGACCACGGCGGGGATCAGGATTCGAAGCGGTTTTGGCATGGTCGGTCCTCAGTGCGCGGCCGCGTCGATAGCGGCCTGGAATTTCAGATGCGTTGTCATGCGGCCATCTCCTGTTGCTGCAGATGCGCGCTCAGGTCGCGATGCAGACGCATCGCGTCGCGCACGTTATCGAAGGGTCCGTGGAACTGGTTGCTGCTGGCCGCCGTACAGCGATTGATCGGCTCCCACAGCAGGTAGCGCCACTCGTCATAGACTGAGTACCGAGCGATCGTCCAGCCCGATGGGTGAACCAACGCGAAGTCGCCGGACGGTCGCCATTTGCACGGGCTGTCATCGTTCGCGTCCGCTACATCGGCTATCGCGGGAACCAGAAGATCTGCCTTCATTGCGGGAACTCTCCGGGTGGATCGGCGCACAGGATCCGCAGGGCTTCGCGCTGCGCGTCGTCCAGCCCGGCGTCGAGGACACCCTCGCAGCCGTGCACGATCATGGCGCCGTAGAGCCGCGCCAGTGCGCGGGCCTCAGTGCTGGCAGCAAATGCTTCGTCGGACGGCGAACGCATGCGCCACCCCTCGATCGCCGCCTCGATGTCGCTGATCGCGAAATTCATAGGGCATCCTCCCTGCGTACGAGCCAGTGCACCGTGGAACCGCGCGCCCACGACACCGCGTAGACAAGGCACAGCGCGAGCACGCCGTACTGATGCGCTCGCCACGCCATGTCGAACCAGAACGGCTGCGCGGCCAGTCCGGAGATGCAGGCCCAGCGCCGCCAGTGCACACGCCGGTCCTGCAACAGGAAAACGGCGAGCGCACCGCACAGGCTGATCACGATCTGTTCGATCAACTGCGGCACGGTATCAGCGCTCATGAGAGACACCCCAACAGTTGCGCCTTGCCGATCGGGTCGTACCAGATCTCGGTGAGCCGCTTGTTGCGCATGAAAATGACGAGATCAACCGTTACGCGCACCTGTTCCATGATGAATTGCCAGTCGAGCGTCTGGCCGACCGCGCTCTGTTTGACCAGCGTCGCGATGCGCGAATGTGCCGAGCGCGCATCGTTGCAATGCACGGTTGTGATACCGCCGGGCGTGCCCGTGTTCAGCAGCGTCATGTAGTCCCATGTCTCGTCGCCACGCAGCTCGGCGAGGAACACCCGGTCAAACTTCATGCGCAACGTGGAGCGCACCAGTTCCTTCGCCGGCAGCGTGTCGCTGAAGAACAGGTGCACGCGATTCGGGTGGTTCGGCAGCGACAGCTCCGGCGTGTCCTCAATCGTCCCGATCCGTTCATCGGACGGCACGAGGTCCGAGAGCGCCTTGTTCAGCGTGGTCTTGCCGGAACCGGTGCCGCCGGCCAGCACAATGTTCAACCGGTTGGCGACAGCGAGCTCGAGCATGCGCGTGACATTGCGCTGGCTCTTCGCTTCCAGCATCTCCGTCTCGAACGGCTGCAGGTCAAGCGATACCGACATGTCGCGGCGCGGCGACACGTCCCGATAGCCCTCGAACCAGCCGTTGCGCTCGTACTCGGCGACCGAGAAGCGTACGTCTGACGGGATGCGGATCGTGATGGAGATCGTGTCCTGCTCGCAGGCCGGTTGCATCAGCACGTGTCCGCGCTGCCCCTCGGGCAGGACCACCGGATGAATGGGCTCCTTTGTCGAGAACTTGCCACCCTTCATGACCGTCAGCGCGTTGGCGAGCTTGAAGCACGCGTCGAACGAGCAGGCGGGTGCATCGTGCCGTCGCCATCCGGCACTTCCCTGTGTCCATATCTCACCGGGACGGTTGATCGCAACTTCGGTGAGGCTACCGTCGAAGAAGTTCGAGATGCCCATCTGCTTGAGGAAGCTGCGGGCGATCGTGCCCTTCTCGATCACATCGATTACGACTGCGCTCATGAGTACTCCTTCCTTATTTAGGGTCACACCCGTTAAATGGTCTACTAGGCAGATCAGCGAGATGCGCCCGCATCCTGAGGCTCGATCTGCACTGACACGCGATACGGGCGGCGATCGTCCGGCACGCTGCTGGCGAGTTCGCGGAGCGTTTGCGCCGGCGACGTGGAAACCACAGTTGCGCTCAGGGGCACGGCGGGCCGGGTCAATTTCCAGGCGGCACCGCCAATCGCCACAGCACAGAGCCCCGCTGCAAGCAGGACGCGTGATGTGCGTGGCGCAAGGCGTTCGTGAATCGGTGCGGGTTCGGCCGACTGACGGTTAGTTGCGTGTGATTCCGTTGTGTTACCGACCGCATGATTGGCTGGTTCATCGAGTGCCGGCAACGCGCTGTCGCCCCACTCCGAAATCGTCAACCCGATGCGCGCCCCGACATTACGCAGCAGGTTGCGGCGCAGCTGCGCCGACATGTCGGCGATCTGCCGAAGTGGCAAGGCATCGGGAACCACACGCGCACGCCGTGCATCGACCCGTTCGGCCAGTTGCCGGATCGTGTTGCCGTAGAAACAGAAACGCAGGGCGTCGCGTAGTTTTGTCTCGAACATGTCGCGATCGAGGCCATGCAGCGGGAAATCGTCCGGGTAGGTAATCTTCAGGTCCACGAGTCCGCTCCTTATTGCTGCCCGTTCTGGCCAACAGGGTTGCCCTGCGCGTCGACGTTCTCGTACACACCGGTCAGGTCAATGTCGCGCGCCACAAAAATATTGATGACCGAGCCCTGGTTTGAATAAGCCGTCGGCGGGATGTTGATGGTGTTTCGCAGCGTCTCCGCAGCTACATCCTGCGTGGCGTTCGAACTGTTCGAGAATGTGATCTGGTTGCCGCTGCCGCTCGCCTTGTTGGCCAGCGCCTGGCCGAAGTCGCCAATCAGGCTGACCATTAGCGCGCCCTTGAACCGCAACCAGAAGTGTTCATCAACATAGGCTGGAATGCCTGCGGCACCCAACGGATCGGTAGCCGGCGAGTTCAGTGGAATATGCACGTCGCCGTCGTCGATCTCGTCCCAGATCGCGCCGATCACGCCCTGCCCCTGGATCACCGCATCGCGCTGCTCGCCCTTCGCCATCGCACCCTTTCGAACAAGCAGCGTCGTGCCATCGTCGGACCACACGTCCTGCGCGATCGGGCACCCGATCAGGCCCGGCCGGTCGGTACGGATCGCCGTCGACTGACCACAGCGGATCATCGTGTTGCGACTGAGCAGGTAATGCCGGTTCGGCCGGAACGAGGCCTGCATCGGCTGCAGCTTCGATGGCTGCAACGACTGGTCGATCGCGGAGCCCTTGCCGTCGCCAGCGCCCGCGTCCGCCTTGTTGGTTGAGCTGGGCGCACCGCCTGCCCTGCCGCCGCGCAGCGCTGACATGCCCATCGACTTCGCCAGACCTGCCAGACCACCGGCATCGTGGCCGACGGCTCCGGTGCTCCCACTGTCGCTGTCGCCAGTGGCTTCATTCGATGCCAGGGGACCATCTTTGCTCTGGCCGGAATCGTTGTTGCCCTCATTGCCCCCACCGGCGACGAGTACGCTGCCCTGCAGGCGGCGCTCGGCTGGCGTGAGCGGCCGCGGCTGGTTGCTCACGGTCACCGCCTGCCCGTTCGTCTGCGATGCCGCGCCGGATGGCGTCGCGAGGTGAGAATTCGCGGCAGCGGCGGCCGCAGCCTCCGACGCTGCACGGGCCTGGTCTTCCGCGCGTTTGATACGTTCCTTCTGCGTCTCCAGATCCGCACCGGCGTCACTCGCGCCGCTGTCCTTCGGTTTGTTCAGCACCGCCTGTTTCGCGTCCTGATGCTGCTGGAACAGGCGCTGCAGATAGATCGTGACGCCCGATGCACCCAGCGCAATAACGGCGAGCGCGACCAACACCAGACGCAGCTTGCCCACACGCGTTTTCCGACGGCCCGGCAGGTCGAGCGAAGGCTGCGGGCCAACGTCGGCCGACGCCGCATTTTCCATTTCGTTTCGTTCAGTCATGCCCTGTTCGCTCCCTGATCAGTTCGTCGACGCATCGGTGTGATCGCGCACGATGCGCGCGCTGCCCGGCACCGACGAGCCCGCGCGGTTGTAATGACCATCAGGCGAATAGCCGTCGTTGCGGATACCCAGCACCGACTGGCCGTAGCGGATGACAAACGACTTCGACACTTCGTGCACGACGACCGTATCGCCCTCCATATGGAAGTTCGCCGTCGCCTCGCCACCGTCGGGAAGCTTCGTGAAGATCGCCGGCAGATCACGCGCGGTTGAATACTTGAAGTACGTGAATCGGCCGTCGTCCCACAGCGCGGTCGGCGCGAGTGCACAATCGCCGCGCATCATGTACTGGATATTGGCCGCGGGAACCGACGCCACAGGCGTGGATTTCGCAGCGCCCACGATCGATGCGGGAATTGCCGTCCCATTGCCCTGTTGACTGCCCAGCGCCGCGCTTACCGCCTGCTGACGGCGCAGCTGCGCGCTCGCCGCTCTGGCACGCGTGTCCGGATAGTCGAAACGCAGTATCCATGTCGCCGGCTGTGCGGCCGACACGTCAACAAGCGAGAGCGGATAGGTACGCCGGTTGGTAACCAGCAGAAGATTGGTTTCCGGCTGCGGCGCGCCCGGTTTGAGCATCGCGCCACTGTCGTTGATGGCCACGTGCCAGGCCTTGCCGTCTCCGATGCCCTCGCCGCTGTTGAGGATGTGTTCGCCTGGCTCGAACTGGATCATCACCGCACGCCCCGGCATGGTCGCCACACGATAGGCCTGGTCCGGATCGTAGGTCGCGCACTGGATGTGCGGGTCTGAACCGCAGCTGCGCGGCGTTTCGAGCGCTCGCGCGTGGGGCGGCGCCAACGCGAAGCTTAGTGCGACCGCCGCTGCGCCTGCTGACATCCGGGTCGTTCGTCCTTTCATGCTCCACCTCCGGCTGCCGCAGGGGCCGACGCCGATCCCGACGTCGCCCCGGCATCGGCGGGCGCCCGGGTCCAGTCTCGCGTGACCTCGTAGCTCGTGCAGCGAAAACCGTCCGCGTTGAGATCCTGCTGATCCTGCTTTTCCGGAACGTTCACGCGCTCGAAGGCGACCGTCGCAATCCAGTACGTCGGATCCGGCCGTTTCGCTGCGGGATTCAGCGGAACCAGCTGACGCGAGAAGAACACCTGTGCGGTGGGCGCGAACGTGATCGAGCCGACATGTGCGATGACCCGCGCCTGATCCTTCAGCAGCTTGAGCGGGCCCACCGGGCCGCGCACAAGTGCGTCATAGGCTTCCTTCTCGTGATCGTCGCTCATGAACATCACTGCGGCGTGCGTGTCCGAAATCGTCTCCCAGTCGTAGCTCTCGCGCAGTTCGACGTAACGGTGCAGATCCGCGCGATCGGTCTTCTCGGAAAACGTAACGTGTCCGTTAGCCGTTGTCGGCAGCACGTCGACCTTACCGGTCGTGTCGTTCACGCGCAGCACAGCCGGCGGGTTCGGCCGCTTTAGGAGTCCTAAAGCCCCCATGCCAGAAACAGCGGCGAGAGCGACAACGCCCGAGAGCACCGAACGCCGGTTCGCGATACGGGCCTTCTCTTCCGCTGCTTCGACCTTCGACTTTTCGAAGGCCTGCGCCTGTTTCAGGTACCAGCTGACCGCATCGCGCTCACCTGACTCAACACCACTCACCGGCGCATCTGTGCGCGTGGTCGACCCGGCCGGGCTTCCCTTACGTTTGCGTGCGTTCGTTCCCGACGCGAACCATTGCCTGATAGTCGATGCCATCGTGTTCCTCACTTCGGTTCCGTATGGCCCGATTGCTGGGCCAACGGCTGGTTGACGGGTACCCACTGACCAGTTGGTTCGGGTGGCTTCGGCGGTGAGCTGCAGGCCTGCAGCGCGAAGGCCATCAGTAAAATAGCGACAGGAGATTTCATGGTCTCCGTTTCTCCTTTTGATTGAACGAATTGCGCGTACCCGGTGGCATCTAGTAAAACAGCTTGATCGATACCATCGCGCCGATCGTTGCCACCACCGCCGCGATCAGCCACCAACGTGCGATCGTCCTGAATAACCTGATCATTTTTTACGCCTCACTCAAGCTACCGCCGGTCTTCGGCGATCCGCCGCCGCCCATTTTTCCAAGCGAGCCGGCAAATCTCGCGACGCTGCCCAGCTTGCCCACCATCGTCGAGATACCGACACCGCCCGCGAGAGACGAAGCCAACCCCGGCAGGTTAAGCGAGATCACCCAGAAGGCCAGCCCCATGATGTCCAGGTCAATGACCTGCGCGAGAGAGGGGGATCCGTTCAGCGGTCCCACGCCCATCGCGAAATTGACTTCGAGTGCACATGCAGCCGCGAAGAGCGCAACCAGCAGGGTGTAGTTCATGCATTGACCGACCCAGTTCCAGAAGAATTGTCGCGACGGCGGGAAGAGCGCCGCGGAGATGAACAACGGACCGAGTGCGAGCAGAAGCCCAAGCGCAAACTTCGCCAGAATGATGTACGCAACGGCTATCGCCATGAATGGGCCGCCGAAAATGATCATCAGAGCGATCGTCCAGATGGCCGCAATAACTTTCAGACCGGACGCCTGTGCATAGATTGCCTGCGCCGCGTTGATGTACGCATTGAGCAGGTTGTCGAGGCCGGATACCGGGTTGCTACCGTTAGTCAGTGCACCGGCCAGCTGCTCGCCAAGACCATTGAAGAATGGAACGACGTATTCACTGTAGAACTGGATGTTCATCCCGCAGGTCAGAATGAGCGCCCACGTTGCCATTCGCATCAGAAAATCGTTAATCGGCTCGTCGTTGCGCCCCTGCCAGTACGTCCAGAGGATCAACAGGACATAGATGCTGAAGCAGGTGGTCATCAATGGCGAGATCAGCGCAATGATGTTGCTCGAACCGGTCGAGATCGTGTTCAAAACGTTCTTGTCGAACGAACTGGTCATTGAGGTGAAAAGCTGGACGTCTGCCACGGATATCTCCTGCTTCGGTCAGTGATTGATGGACGAGCCGGATTACTTCAGCCCGGCCGCGCGGGCTTCGGCATCGTCGCTCGCAGCGTTGATACCCTTCGCCTTACGCTCAGCGGCAAGCTTCTCGGGCGTCGTGCCGAGAAACGCCGCATCGAACTTCAGATCCTGCTGCTGCTGTTGCTCTTCCTGCAAGTTGTGCTGGTGACGATCCCACGCGAGGTATCCGAGGTAGCCGGCGATCGCGACCAGCAAAGCGATGATTGAGCCTAGAAGTGTCTTATTGACCATTGGTTTTCCCCAGGAATGCGTTGTCGAATTCACGGTCGCGCTGCTGTTCGGCAAGCTGCAGCTCTGTTTTCTGCAACTGCGCGGTGAGCTGCAGGCGCGTCTGGTCATTTGTGACCATCGCCTCTTCCGCGGCCATCCGGTTCTGCAGATCAGCCTTTTGCGCCGGATCCTGCGTCAGGTTGGACTGCTGCATCAGCGCCTGGATGTTGTTCAGGCGCGCCATCGTCGCGCTGTACGCCTGCTCGTTCATCGCCTTGTTGGCCGCGAGCGTGTCGTAATAGCGCTGCTGACCGGGCGTGCCTGCGCCGGTCATGCTTTCCTGCTGCTCGATCGAACGCATTGACGAACTGATACCCGAGAGACCGCCGTTCTTCGCCTGGTCATAAATGTTTTGCCACTGTTCCGGAAGGTAGTTACGCAGCGATGAATCGTTCATGATGTTGCCGAAACTGCTGTTGCCAGTCAGCGCCTGATACTGGTCCTCCTGATTCTGGACCTGCTGCATCAGCTGCTCGACCTGCACCATCTGTTGTGCGAGCTCCGCCGGTGAGATGGTCGGCACGCCCTGCGCCCGTGCCTGTGAAAACGCGCACGCACACAGAAGTACGATGAGAGAGCTTCGCGGCCGCAGCCACTGCGGCCGGAATGTGAGACTCATGCCGCCACGCGTTGAGCGTTCGCGTAGCGTGAGGCGAAGCTCGGCGAGCGCGGGATCAGCGGCACAGGTTACGGCCGGATAGACATCGGTGCTGTTCATCGTTCCCTTATATGAACGTCCCCCGTTTGCGAAGGTTTTTCGTGTGTTCCGACATAGACAGGATGGGTTGCAGCTTTATATCCGGCCTTCTTGCAGCCTGATACGCTGCGGGCCCCTATGAAATCCGCTGACTCGCACCTCATTTCCTCAGCGAGCTCGAAGCCCTTGGAACGATTCAGGTTTTGCGAGTCCCGGTCCTACCTGTTTAGTCATCACATACGATTGCCACCGCAACCTTTCGACGTATCATCCTGTGTTAAAAGTGAATCTCCACGGAGTGCAAACCGCTCAAACCGGCTTGACACTCACATGCCCTTTTTCATACGGCCGGTCATGGGCCAGCACCGCCCAGATGGTCCGCGCCATCTTGTTGGCGAGCGCCACGGTCACACATTCGGTGGCCGGCGCTTGCTGATCTGCTCAACCCACGGGCCAGGCTCCTTCGCGTGTGACAGCACGCTGCGGGCACCATGAATCAGCAACGTGCGCAGATACGTGTCACCCCTTTTGCTGATACCGCCCAGCTGGACCTTCCCGCCCGTTCCCGTCTGCCTGGGCACTATTCCGATGCAGGCAGCAAACTTGCGTCCAGATCTGAACGATTTCGGATCGCCCATCGTGGCGACCGCGGCAGTCGCGGTCAGCAGGCCAACACCCGGAATTTCTGCGACGGCTTGACACGCCTTGTCCTCTTTCATCCAGGTTTTCAACCGTCGTTCGATGTCGGCAATCTGCCTGTCAATATCTGTCAGCCCGTTCCACTGCTCGCGCAGCGAGTCGATCAGCATCGCCGGCAGCCGCTCTGTCAACGTCTCAAGTACGCCGGGCATTGCCTTGTCCAGCGCGCTCCGGCCTTTGCCCATCACCTCTCCATACTCGGTCAGCAGCCCACGAAGACTGTTGACCTGCGCCGTGCGGTACTTGACCTTCTGCTCACGAACCCGATGCAGCGCCAGCACGGCCTGCTGGGCTTCGGTCTTTACCGCCACCGACTTGCCCGGCATCTGCGTGGCCATCCAGATCGCACGTGCATCCGCCGCGTCGTTCTTGTTGCCCATGACGAACGCCTTGACGAACTTCGCTGGCATCAACTTCACCTGGTGCCCCATCTCAATCAGCCGGCGCGCCCAGTGCTGCGCGCCACCGCAAGCTTCCATGCCGATCAGGCAAGGCGCGCGGTTTGCAAAGTGCTCGAGAAACGCGGCCCGCTTGACCGGCTTGTTGATGATTTCGCCGGTCTCCGGCTCCACCCAATGCAACTGCATCACGGACTTCGCGATATCCACGCCGACTGTCGTATAGTTCACTACGGATCCTCCGGTTTGCCTTGGGAAATCGCCATGATCTCCCACCTTTGGCACTCTGATGCCGTCGGCCCGTGAGGATCCACCCTTTCTTCAACTTCCCCACCGGACTTACGGGTGGGGGACGTTCATATCATTTCCTCAGGTTGCAGCACATCAGGCAAAAACTTCGTCATCGACCGGCTGATTAGCCGGTGGATAAATCTGCGCAAGCTCGGCGCGCTTGCGCTCGAGGCCGCGCTGCAGCTCGGCGGACCACGAACGCTCATCGGCGCCGTGCTTCGCCGCGAGCCGCGTGCGCAGCTTGCGTTCGAACACGCGCTCCAGATAGACGGGCAGCCAGACGTCCGGATCGTCGCCAAACTCGGCGCGCACCCCGTCGCAGATCAGCGCGTTCTCGCGATCGCCAGAGAACACCGCAATCGCGTCCTCAAGCCCGTTCAGGTCAAAGCTGGCGAAGGCCGACTGGTTGCCCTGCTTGATCAGGAATCGGCGCGACTGTGGCGTGATTTTTTTGAATTCCTTGAACTCCTTGCGGGTCATGCCGTCGCGCAGATAGGCCTCTTCTTCGGCCGCCGGATCGGCCAGCCACATCTTCGTCGCGACCAGACTGCGCAGCGCGGGAAACAGGTCCGCCGCGCGTTGCGCCTGTTCCGGCTGCTGTGTGATGAGTCCCATGAACTCCCCTTCCTTACGCCCGCTGGCGAGCGTTTCCTCGATCTGCTCGCGGATCGTGCGAAAACGCAGCGGCAGCCAGTACTCCTCGATCACGGTCTGCATCAGGGTGCCCTCCCGACGCATCAGCTTTTTGAGATGGAACAGGTACGCAAATGTGGGCTCCGACGGCTCGTAGTTCTCGACCAGAAATGCCTCAACATCGAAACCGATCCAGCGTTGCTCGCTCATGTTCAGGGAGAGATTGGGCGGGTTATCGAATACCCACCAGAACCGGCCACCCTCCGACTTGCACCAGATCGACAGTCGTGCGCGCAGGCCGTCGTCGCCTTCGTCCGGAATGCTGTCCAGTAGCAGGCTGAAGCGGCGCAGCCGCACGTCATCGACCCCCATTACCGCATCGACGGCGTTGCGGCAGTGAATCTTCTCGCCGGCCGTCAGGTCGATCTTGATTGGCTTACCCTGATGGTCGACGCCGTTCTTCCGGCCGCACAGCTCGACGAGCCCATAGAGGAATTCGCGATTGTCTGGGGTGTCGGCGAGCTCGAACGGCGCCCACCCGGTCGGCTTGCCTTTCTCAAGATAGACATAGGCGCCGCCCATCGCCCGGATGAACACTTCCCAGCCACGGCCCTTGTCCAGCACGTACAGCATCGGTTCGAAGCGGGACAGCATGCCCGTCGCCGCTACGACGACCGTAGATTTCCCGCTGCCCGTCGTGCCTTTCCCTTCAAAATGCCCGGCCACCTTCTCCGAGACATTGATATCGCCCAGCCGGCTCGCGTGCGAACTGTAGTTGTACACACCCGAGTCCGAGCGAAACGGGATGACGGCCGACCCGTCACCGATCGGGTTGCCCTCCGCCTTGCCTGACGAGTAGTCATGGCAGGTGTACATCGCCGCAAAATTGCGCGAGGACTGCACTTTCGGTCGCGGTTTGACTCGCGCGCCCGGAACTTGTGAGAAGTACGTGAACGGAGCAGACCCCGTCGCGGGCGACCATTCAACTCCACACTCGTTGCGCGAACGGGACGCAAACCTGTCGGCGTTCTCCAGTGCTTCTTTCGCTGTTTCGCCGTAGATAACCGCCGCGCCGTGATACTCGCCGAACGACAACTCACCCGTGTTCACGTAACCCTGTGCGTCGCGCAGTTCCCTGACCTGATGCTTCGCCTTGTCACCGGCCGACTCCAGCTTGTTGATTGCCGAATCGATGGTCCGGTTGGACTCGAAGCCCGTCATGCAGTTGAACGTATGCGTAATCGTGAATTCCATGTTCAACGTGATCAACGGGTCGAGCTGGCCCCAGCCCGGCTTCTCCGGGCAACTGCGAAGGTCGAGGCAGGTTGCAACGCGCCGGTACGCCGGCACGTCGCTCGCCCCGATCTCGAGCGTGTTGTACCCAAAGTGCAGATGGCTCGTCGGGATGACATCGGTGCCGGGTTCCGCTGCGACCGGCAGATCACCGGTCTTCCCATTGATGAGATAGCTGACGAGCCCATACAAAGGCGAGAACAGCATCTTCGTGCCGTTCATGTGCTTGCGCTCGTACACTTTAAGCAACTCGGCTTCATACTCGCCGAACTGCAGGAGCGCCTGTTTCGCAAGGGATTCGATTTCCTTCAGCCCGTCATCGAAGTCCTCGTATTTCAGGATCAGCGACAGGTAATAGCGGTTCTCGAAGAACTTTTCGTCTCCGAAACGTCGCCCGATGTACTCGCGTACGAACCACTGCATGAAGCGTTGTTTGAACCGGTACACGCGTTCAAAACTTACGCGCTGTCGCACGAACGTTGCGTGATAGCCAAGGCGGCCACCCAGGTCGCGACCCAGCTTGCTGTACGCTTCCGTATCGCGATCGAACATGCGCTCCATCGCGACGTTCTCGTGCACCTCGAACGGCACGCCGCGCATGGCCAGCGTCACCATGAACCGGTTGCCCTCAAGGTGCTGTACGTGTTTTGTAACGGGTTGGCCGTACTTCGGAATCCAGTCTTCCACGGCGCCGATCGCGCCGAGGATTTCGCTGGTGACGGTGGGTCTGCTCTGCATCAGGCCTCCGGCTCGAGCTCACGCAGTCGGCGCTCACCCTTGGACAACGGTTTTAGGAAATCGCGGTATACGCGGCGTTGCCGTCCGTATCGCAGCGGCGCGAGCGTAGCGGTGTTGCCGAAGCGCGGGGCGGCTCGCCCGGCATTTAGCCGCGCGCGGACCCGCAGTTGCCAGAAGTAGAAGCGGCAACGCAGTTCCAGCCACATGATCCGCAGGCCCTGGTCGTCGGTTTCGCAGATGTGCTTGAAATACAGCAGCACCGGAAAGCCCAGGAAGACAAACAGCAGACCGCCTGGTCCGACGAAGAAGGAAATCAGCACGCCGACAAACATCGACGCGACGACGACAACCAGCATCGCCATATAGGGAACGCCCCAGATGGCCGCCGTGCGGCCAAGGCCGTTGAATCCGGGATAGCGGGTTTTTTCGTCCGACATGGCGGGCTCAGCTGAACATGTTCCACAGATACGGTGCGAGCACGCCGACCACCGAGCCCACCGCCGCCACCTTGCCGCACATCGTCACAAACTCGCTCCAGTGCGCGCGATCGGCCCAGCACTCCGCCCCTTTCCACATCAGCACGCAGGCCGCGACGACGCCAAGGAACGAATAAAGCCAGATCTTGAAGGTGGTCGCGCCCTGCGTCGCCGAATCGAGCCCACCACCCGCGAACGCAAGTTCCGGACCGATTGCGATGCCGAGGGCCATCGTCTGGCGCATATGGGTTACGATTCGCCGCATTGATATGCGATATGAATAGCTTTTCAGTGGTACTAATTTCACGGTCTTGGGCTTCGTATTGCGATTCATGTCTTCTCCTTTCACGTGGTTGAGATCAGGCCGCGTCGTCGCGGCTCAGGTCAGTTGCAATCGTTGTCACAAGCGGAATCGCCGAATGCGTCCCATGACGGATGCGGTGCGTCTGGCCGTTGTTTTGGGCCGCCTCGATGCGCGGAATAGTTTTTGGCATCGGACGCTGCAGCGTGCACTGGCCTGCCGGACGGACTGTCCATCACAACAGGAATCGCGGGAACGACACTGCTTGAATCTGCAGCCGTCTGGGCGTTAGCAACAACGCGCTGGACGTAACTGGTGCCGTTGGCGTCGGCAGTCTCGCCGCGCGTGAAATTACCGCTGTAGTAACAGCTGATGGCAGCACGCAATGCCGGTGTGCCCTGCCCCATTGCTGCGACCGCCCGCTGATAGCAGTCGTGCAGGATGGCGCTGCCCGCGCGCAGGTTTTCGCACGGGTCGAAGGCAGTTTCGTAGGTCAGTCCGTAGCGGGCGAGATTGGTCTTGTTGACTTGTCCAAGACCCATGCTGAAGTTGATGCCTTGCGCTTCGAGCGCCTTTGCCGTTGCCACGGCTTCAGCACGATCATGCGGCTGCCGAACAAGGTGGCCGCCAACGACGCCGATCGCGTACGGATTGAAGCCGGACTCAGTCCTCACGACCGCCTGAAGCGTCGTGGGGTGGACGTTCGGCGCGCATTGTTGGGCTAACGAGATGAAATCAAGCATGACTTCCCCCTTCGCCAACGTTATGTCGCCGGTTGCGCCCGAACGATATAATGGCTTTAGCCATTGTCGACCTCTCAGGTTTCAACAACTGGTCAGGTCGGCGTCAATGCTCGCAACATCGACGCTGACCGCTTCTACACCCTCACCTCCACGCCTACCCTTCCCTGTCTGGCGTTACCTCGCCAAGATCCAACTCGCCCGCCTTCGTTCTCGCGATTTACAACGCCGTCCGTCTGTCCCACCAAGACCGTCGCGTTGTGCGCGTGGCTGGTGGCACTGGCATCAACCGCTCTTATCGCTCTCCGACCGCCATCAACATCACGGCCTGCGCGATGCGAACCAATTTAATCTCCTCCTGACACCTCCTCCTGTCGCGACGTTGGCGACGCGGGGGGCGCATCCGACGCGCACTCCTTGCAGACCGCCTCATCTTCCAGTTCGGCCCGACGAGTACGAAGCTCAACAATCAGCTGCGCGTTTTTTGACCGTGCTTCCTGCTTTGCCCGCTCAATGAGCCACTCATTTAGCTCTCGGGGGAGTCGACACTGCGAGCGAACGATGTCACCCATTCCCTCTCCTTTAGCGCTTTATTGTCACTAATATATAGTGACATTTTTGTGTCACTATATTCCAGCGCCGCCATAGTGTCAAATGTCACTATGAAAGACAGCTACCGCTCACAATTTCGGCTACCGTGGTCCCTCTACCACCAGTTGAAGGAATCCGCCACGAAGAATCAGCGCCCACTCAACGCTGAGCTGGTCGCTCGTTTGGAGTCGACCTATCCCCAGCTCAGCGTCCGCGACGATACCGATGTCGACGAATTGCGCGAAACCGTCGCTACAATGTCTCTCGCCGAGCTCATGACCCCAGACGAGATAACGATGTTTGCCGAACGCATGCTGGTTCTTGCCGCACGCAAGCGCACTACTAAGACAACACCGTAGTGACACTTTCCACCAGATGATGTGACGAATTCAAGAGGCCTACTTAGCCTTGCGGCCGTCAGCGTTTTATGCTAGTTGCTTGCCTTTGGCAGCCTATGGTTCATGACGGAGAACCATAGCGGTGGAATTAAGGCCAGGCCGAACATGTGCAGATAGCCCCCAGGAAGCGCTCTCCCGGCGTGAACCAGGCGATCATAGGTACGCGCCTGCTCTAGATGGTGGTGAGTGTGAAGACCGTTATTTACGAATAACCGGTTGGACAGCCAGAAATTAACATCCCACGCGACCTGATTGCCTAATTCATCAGGACTGCCGCACAGGCCATAGTGCTGCAGATAACCAACCGTTTCTACGACGAAAACGGCGACTATGCCCTGCCCTAAGTAGAAGACGGCACCACGCCAGCCACCAAGCCACGCGAAAAGAACTACTACCGCTACGCTGACCAGGACGATTTGCAGCAGCCTGTTTTCTCTCCAATGGCGGGCCTGTCCTAGCTCGTAAGCGATAGCGGATCTCAGCGCCGAGAAAAATGAGCGGCCGACGTGACACCAAACCGACAGGCCAACATGGGCCGTTGAGCCGAATCGCGGATCGCCGACGTGCCCGTGGTGGAGTTGATGTACGACTCGGTAGTGAGGGTATCCAGCGACTGCTAGCGCTACGTCGGAGATCAACTTGGACCGACGCCCGCCCCGGTGCATTACCTCATGAATGTGCGCCATCGCAAAAGCACTCACCACCCCGGAGGCAATCACCAGTCCGGCAAACTCCAGCGGTCTCGCGCTCATCGCTCTTTCGAGGGCAACAAGCACCGCGGCACCCCACACGCAAATGTAAGTGACCGGAACCACGGACCCGATCGGCGTTTGGCTCGCCCTCTGGTTTGTGACCCCCACGTCCTGCCCGATAAGCGCGTCAGCCGCTGGAACAACTGCAACCAAGAGCAGCAAAAACAGCCACGGATGCCGGTAAAAGAACAATGCCGCCGCGGTCGCTGGTAATAGCGTCGATAGCCAGAACCCGCCCTTACTGTTGCGCAAAGATGTCATTTTCTTCCGCAAACCGCACCGCCGCAGTAATGTGCGAAACGCCAATCTTTTCGTTGATCCGCTGGAACTGCCTGTAGACAGTCGTCGAAGACACCTTTAGCTCGTCGGCGATCGCACCTGCATTGAAGCCAGATCTTACGAATCCAATCAACTGCACGTCCTGTTGCGAAAGGCCACATTTTCTGTAAGCGATCAGCGAACCCACGCCTTGCGCCGTAGCGCGAGGTCGGTTAGCGCTAGGTGGTTGGCTTTCGAGCGGGTTTGCCGAGCTTCCACGGCAGCAAGGCGTCGTAGTCGTCGGCCGTCTGCG
>Ga0255336_100698_pt1 | contig 41523 bp, 56 predicted proteins | sample MeOH1_35cm_T3_17_FD_189102 | JGI IMG/M metagenome (GOLD analysis project Ga0255336, IMG submission 189102) | Sandy soil microbial communities from University of British Columbia, Vancouver, Canada - MeOH1_35cm_T3_179 | ecosystem: Engineered > Artificial ecosystem > Sand microcosm > Unclassified ...
AGAACAGATTTGCGAGTGCGGCGCTTGCGGCGGCTGAATTAGCAGCGGACGTCGCAATCCCCGCTTCCGTGGTAGCCGTTTCGGCTGCTGTAGTCGCTTCACCTGCGGCTGATGTGGCGGTGCCAGCCGATCCCGAGGCAGACGATGCAGCAGCAGTGGCGATACCAGCCTCAGTCGTCGCCGTCGCCGCACTAGCACTAGCACTCGCCACCGCCTGCGTGATCTGCTGATTCACGGCAGCGCTGAGCGAGCCTAGCTGGATGACTTTGGTCTGTCCGTTGACCGTGATTGAAAGGGCGCTCAAATCGTCACCTGCGGATCAAGAGAAACAGAGCCCTCAACCAGATAGCCAACTTCGCCAGCCGGATCGGTAAATTGAAGGTCATAGACGCCGAGCGCATAGACTCGAGCGCCGCCCGATAGCGAAGTGCCGGGAAGTGGCAGGCCGGATGGAGCGAGTGCCGCCGTATCAGCGTGAGCGAAAATTAGCTCGATCGTGCCAGCGGTTCCGCCAAGTACGATGCGGCTACCGGTCGTGTCTGCGCTATCCAGCGTGAGCAATGCGATAGGGCTCGAAGCGTAGGCCCGGATCGTGAGCTTCATGTGGTAGCCGGTCAGGTCGATCGGCGCACCGTTGTCGTCGGTCCACGTCATCGTGGGCGACCAGTCCGAGCCTTGCTTGATCACGAAAGACCAGTTCGCGACGCCTGAGTTGGTCGTAGTCGCCATGATTCCTTTGGGCGTTGATATTTGTGGGGCGGGTAAAATCGCTTTTATGCGCCCGACAGATTAGTTGGCGCGAGGAACAATTCGCGCTCGACAGCACGCCGCTTGATCAGCCCCGGCATGACCTTGCCTTTAGCTTTGTTCCAACGCGGAAGCTGGTCCGCCGCCGCCGCGAAGTTGCCCGCATTCAGAAGGCGAAGCAGCGTGGACGATCGGAAATTGCTGGCGCCCACGTTAAAAACGAAATCTACGAGCGAGTCGAACTGGTTCTGATTGAGATGAACGTGAACCAATGAGTTGACGATCTGAGCGGAGCGCGCAAGGTCATACTCGAGCCATTTGTCCGCTTGCGCCTGCGTAACAGTCATCCCCGGCTTGACGTCTGGACCTGTGTGGCCGAAGCCAGCGGTCCAAGGTTCGCCGCCAGTTGCCGGGTCGGGATAGACCTTGAGAATGCAGCCTTCCATTGATTTGGTCAGCGCAACGCCAGCGGGGGAGACTTGCATGCTCATGGTCAATCCTTGTCAACCTTCCTGCGAAGGCGGTCATCGAATTTCGTATCCATCTGTTCAAGCTTGGCGAAAACGGCATTGATCGAATCACTGAGCCGATCAATAGCCTTCTCAAGCGCGCTTGATGTGACGTAGGTCTGTGCACAATGCAGCTTGAACGCCGCAAGGTCTTTTTCATTCGCCTCTACGCGCGCATGAATCAGGCGGAACGTCCACCAAGCGACTGTGCCAATCGCGGTCGCCACTGCGCCGCTAACGTAGAGAACCGTGCTGTCCATGAAAATCCCGGATGAAAATGAAAAGCCCTCCGTAGAGGGCCAAATAATTTGTTGATATTGCTTGACGATACTATCCCTACGCGATACTATCTTCTACATGATCTCGAACTTCAAATGCCCCGACACCTCAGCGATGTTCGCTGGCAAGCGGATCGCCCGTTTCGCCAACATCGAAACTGTCGCAATGCGCAAACTGGCAATGCTGAACCGCGCAGCAAGCGTGAATGATCTGTGCGTTCCGCCGAACAACCGCCTTGAGGCACTTAAGGGCGACCGGAAGGGGCAGTTCAGCATCCGCATTAACGGACAATGGCGCGTCTGCTTCCGGTTCGAAAACGGGAACGCTTTTGACGTCGAGATTGTTGACTATCACTGAACGGAGAAACATCATGACGCGAGAAGTCATGTACCCAACGCCAGGAGAAATTCTGCAAGAGGAATTTCTCGGGCCGATGGGGATTACCGCCTACCGCCTCGCCAAGGATATTGGCGTGCAGCAAGGGCGCATTAGCGAGATCATCGCTGGTACGCGCGCAATCACGGTCGATACGGGTCTGCGCCTGTCGCGCTATTTCGGCGTGAACGACGAATTCTGGACCGGGCTTCAACTGGACCGCGACACGGCAATGGCGAGGGATTCGCTCGCCGCTGTGCTTGACAAAATCCCGCGCGCGCATCCTGCCGCAGCCTGACCGCATTGTTTTTGCGTCGCCTCGGGCTCTGCTAGAATCGCGGCAAATTTGGGGGAAACATGAATCTGAAAACAATCAAGGCTCCGAGGCCCACGGTCGTCGTCATCATCCCGTTTTACAACGGGGCCGACTGGGTGGAGCGCGCGATCAGGAGCGTCGTGGCGCAGACCGTTCAGCCCGACGAATTCATTATCGTCAACGACGGATCGAAGCCTGAAGAGCGTGCGGCGCTGGGGCGACTCGCTGAAAACTATCCGTTCAGCATCATTGACAAAGAGAACGGCGGACAGGGATCAGCACGCAATGCTGGCGTGTCCGCATCAACGTCGGACTTCATCTGCTTTCTGGATCAGGATGATTTCTATCTTGAGAACCATATCGACGTGCTAACGCGGAACATCCCGCGCGATGATTGCCGGTTTGGATTTGTGTATGCGGACCTTTACGAAGCAGATGGAGACGGCAACGTGGTTCGGATGGGCATGATAAAAGACCATGCCACGCACCCGAAGCGAAACATTACCGATCTGCTTCGCAATGACATGTTCGTGTTGCCTTCAGCGTCGCTCATATCCCGCAAGGCTTTTGAAGCCGTTGGCGGCTTCGATCCTCAGTTTATGGGCTACGAGGACGATGATCTGTTCATGCGCCTGTTCCGCAAAGGGTACTCGCATCGCTTCATTGATAAGCCGGTGACGGTGTGGTGCATACACCCGGAAAGCACGTCATACGGAATCCGTATGGTTCGAAGCAGATTCAGATATTTCAAAAAACTCGCCGGGCTTTTCCCTGACGATCCCACAAAGTCACGTTTTTACTTCAGGGACTGCCTCGTTCCTCGATTCGGCCAGGAATTCATCAAGGGCGCCGCCAAGGCTGTCAAGGCCGGATCGCCCAACCAGGATGAACTGGTGCAAATACTGGTTGAGTATTCCGAAATCGTCGCGTCCAATCCAAGCATCGATAACCGCTACAAGAAGCGCTTGCGTCTCATGGCGTGGGCGCTTTCCTCGTGCCCGCGCGGACTGCTGCTGACCGCCCGGAAAATGACCGGCCTTCCGTTTGTCAGAAGGTTTATTGCATAAAGGAGGTAACGATGGAATCGCTTGAAAGCATGTTGAAGGAGCTCGGTGCGGTGACGATCCGCTATGCGGCTGGGATGTATCAAGCCGATAGCGGATTCGTTCTGTCTCGCGGGGAATCGGCACCGGCCGCCACTGTCGAGGCGGCCGTCTGGAATGCGCTGCTGCTGAAGCGGGATATCGATGAGTTTGTGCGTCATTCATCCCAATTACCCGCCACCCGCCGCATTGGTGCCACCGGAGAAATCCCGACTGCCGGGCAGGATTAGGCTGACCGTCTCCAGGCTGCCAATCGTGCGCAGACTGGTAGCGTAGTTAATCAGAGTTGCATACCGAACCCAGGCAGTTTCCGGAGCCGTTATTGCTGACGTTCGTGTTGTTGTTGAAGTACGAATTCGCCTGAACGTTCACGCCCGATGCGGCAGTGTCCAGATAGATCGCCGGGGCCATATATCGGAACACGTTGCCGCTGATAACGCCCCCTACGCCGAATGTGTTGTTGACGTAAATGCCCTGCGCGCTACCCTGCGTCGGAGCGTTGACGTTCTGAAACGTATTCCCGATGTACGAGAAAAGCACGGCGGCGCTGTTGTAAATCCCGACGTTGCCAGCAGTGTTGAAAATGATGAAGAGGTTGTGCGCCACCATCAGATTCTGGTACTGCGACAAAATCCTGATACCTACCAGAGAGGCGAACTGGCTATTGACGATAGTCAGTTGGTCCATTCCGGTCTCGCCGGCTGGAACGTAAATTCCCGAATAACTCTGCGCCGTGAAGTTGCACTGATTGACCGTCACGCCTTGCGTGTACGTACCAAGAATCAGGCCACTCGCCATCGAGTAGAAGTTGCTCTCGGAGAAGTTATACTGCACTCCTGGCGCGGTGCTCGTGCTGTTGATCGTTACACCTGCTCCCAGCTGTGCCGTGCTCCCGATAATATTCATCCCCCGGAAGTTGACATTGGAAATCTGGTTCAGAACAATGCCGTTACTCCAGTAGTTCGACTGGAAGTAACCGTCCGATCCTCGAATCGTGACGTCCGTGATATCGGAGAGCGCCGTGGGAGCCGGGTTAGGAATCGTCGTGGCAAGCTGCGCGGCGACAATGGCTGCGCCGCCCGCACCAGCCCCCGTCGTAGTCAATGCCAGATTGCGGATATGAAAACTCGTGGCAGTCCCGGAAGACGAGGACGAGCCTTGCAGCGAGAGAGCAATGCCGTTGATACCGGATGCGAACTGCAATTCCGTGGTATCGGCACCAGCCCCCAGAATGCTGATAGAGCCTGCCGACGCCGGGAATGAATACGTGATCTGGCTAGTGAATTTCCAGAGTCCCGGCCCGAAGTAGATGCAGGCCTTGCTAGTCGGAGACGCCGCAATGGCCGCCGTCGCCGCCGTCGAGTTGTCGCGAACGCCAGTATTGTCGCCACCGAAGTCGGCTACATTCTGGCAATTGCTAGGAACGATTCCTTTTCCGGTCGAGGTGACATACCATCCGTTGCCTGACCCATTCGAGACGACGGTGACAGTCTGCCCAGGAGGAACATATAGCGTATTGGCAGACGTGCTGGCGGCGTTGATGATGACTTCAGCAGCATTACCCTTGATCGTCCCGCCAGTCACACCCCCCATGAATGTCATGGTGGAACCGAACGTGACGCCAGATAGAGCGGGCAACGTCGCAATAGCTGCACTTGCCTGGAATTGCGCTGTACCTCCAAGTTGTGAGGTTGTCAGCGTCGTATTCGCAGCGATCGCAATGATGTTTGATTGCTGATATGCAAACCCTTTCGATGCCAGAAAAGCAGTGGTCGCGACCTTCGTGGAGTTATCACCAGCGGTCGGCGTGGGCGCGGTCGCTGACGTCGTGGCCGCTAAGGTTGTGGTAGTCACGCCCTGAGCCGAGATAGCGCCAGTAAAAGTCGCGCCCGTCAGCGAAGCGGAATTCGTATAGCAGGTGAATCCGGTGCCGCTAGTCCATTGCAGCGCGCTCGTAGACGTCGAGCAGGACGGCATCGCGAAAGCGGTAGGGGATGCGCTAGAGCCGGTTGCGTTGGCAATGACGCTATTCGCCGCCTGCGCCGCCAAAGCCGAAATCGTGACGAGGCCGGTTGCGGTAAAGCTGCCAGTGAACGTCGGTGACGCGATGGTGGGAGTCGTCAGTGCGGGCGAGCTAGACAGCACCACGGAGCCGGTTCCCGTAGACGTAGACGCGCCCGTACCGCCATTTTCCGGCGTAAGCGGATTTTGTAGCGTCAGCGAATTGAACGTCGGCGATGGGTATGTCTGCGCCAGCGCCGGGAATGCCAACAGGGCCGTCGCAAGAGCGGTGATGAGCTTTTTCATTTCTTCCAGGCAATAAAAAAGCCGCCTCAGTGGGCGGCTATTGATCGGCTATTGCGGGTCAACTTACGCTGACAACCCCATCGTTGTTCCATACGACGCCGGGTGTGGTCGGTGCCATAGTCGGCAGACCAGCAGCCCATGCGGTCGAACTCAGGATGGACGCGAGATGCGCAAGCGGCATCGAACATTTGGCGAGTTGGCCGTTTTGCATCTGGTAAATCGTGACAAGCTCTTCACCATTGATCGGCTGCGGCAAACCATAAATGTGCATGTCAGAATCCAATGGCGAGATACACCAGCGCGAACGTGCCGGATGATTGCGTATAGAGGGACAACTGGACTTGCGAGAGGCCGGAGGGTGCAGCAGATGGCGCCCCGTCGATCGGGGGGGATGTTCCGCCGAAGCCGGATATATCCCACAAATGGGAATTGGGAAACGGAGTTGGCAAATTGAACGTGCTTGAAGTGTTCCCAATGCCAGAGGAAATAAGTGCTGCGGTGCCATACTGCACCAGCAGATTCCGCTTTGTGCCCGCGACGATAACCGGGATCTGGAAATAACCGGTGCCACCGAGCGAGGCGACGAACTGACCAAGGTTCACGGCATTCGTGGAGGTGGTAGCTGCGGCTACGTCGAATTTCTGTGTCGATAGTCCATCCAGCAACGCGAAGGTCGCATCGGCCTGTCCGAGCGTAATTGCCTGACCGGAAGCAACGGCGCTCCCAACACCAACCGGATCGTTAAAGGTGTTATTTCCAGTCCAGGTGTTGTTGTCCGCCAGTTGCCCGAACGATGCCTGCTGACCAGCAGTGGGCGGGCTGAATGCGAAGTCTCCAGTCAGCCATGCGAGCGGCGATGTTCCATCCTGTCCGCGCAACACCGACAGCGTTGCGCCAGAGATAGCCGTCGCATAGACAATCTCATAATTCCCACGCGTGGCCGCATCGTTCAGCGTGATAACCAGCACCTTGCCGGCAGGAATCGATGTCGGAAGATTCTGCGTGCTGGATAGCGTGATTGTCCCCGCGCTATTCGACACCGATCCCGCCAACGTCGTATTCACGTTATTTACAAAAGTGAAGATTGTCATTCTTTAGTCACCCGTGATGCGCGAATTCACCATGTAATCGATCAGCCGCCTCACAATATGCGGAGTGCGCTAATTCTGGCGTCTCGAAAAACCCAAGATCATGCAAAACGAAATTGCACATGATTCTTGTGTGCCACTTCTTCATGCCTCGATGCCAGTAGACGCCCTTGTACCCACTCTTGTTATTGGAGGTCCTTCTTTTATTTCTAAGATTTTCCGCCCTGCTGCAAACCCGAAGATTGGTCCTTCGATTGTCCAATCTTTCGCCGGATACATGATCGACATCATTCTTGTCGCCATACTCCAATCCCATGATTGAACGGTGCATCAAAACCAAGGGGCGCTTGTCGCCCCGCCTTCCGGGGCTTGCCCTGACGGCATATCCATTGTTGTTCAAGCACCATTTGTACTTAGATAAGTCTTCATAGTCCTCGTCATCGACTATGGCGACAGCGCCCTGCGTCAAAGGAATTTCTTTCATTTTTTACCTTACGCGATCGCAATCAAGCCACCGTTATTCCAGAGCTGGTTCGTGACACCGGGATTGGTTGTTGGCAATCCGCCACCACCGAGCGCAAGCAGGCCCGATGCGGTGATAACTCCGAAATACACTGGCGCTCCGGCTCCAGAGCCGCCCGGTACGACCGCGATAGTGCCGCCGTTGTACCAGACGTCACCCGCAGAAAGGCCGCCCGGCCCGGTCGGATAGTTCAATGGGGCCGTCATCCACAGCACGCCGCCATCATTGAAGAATCCAACGCTGTTGAACGCGACGTTGTACTGAAACGGGAAGGCAATCAGACGCGCGTTCAGCAACTCTTGTAGAGCAGTGAATACCGTGTTATCGAATGACGCGATCGTGAACGTGTTACCCGATACCGTGATCGACGGCGGATTCTCGAGAACCGTGTAATCAGTCCCGTTCGCGCCGTTGAGAAAGCGGTTCACGCGGTTTTTTAGCCATCCGATAGTGAACATCTGACCGTCGCCACGGTACAGATTCCACGTCATCATCCGTTTGTAGATGTCGTCCGATGCGATCTGAGCGGTGCCCGATGTCGAATGCGAGAGACCGTTATACGGCTCCATTTCGTTGTACGGGAACTCGTTATAGCCAGCGCGCGTGAAGCTTGTTTGCGTCGAAAGAACGGGGCGGGGAATGTTATAAATTCCCTGACCGATCCAGTCCAGTAACGCCCCCGAAATGTTGGGCGACGTATAAAGGCCTAACGGCGTGTTGTTGAACCAATCTAAATAGCCCTGCGACAGCGAGTTGTATGCCGCTACGAACGCCTGAAGGCTCTCGTCGTCAGAATATTGCTGGTACAAATACGACGGAATGATCTGCTGGAGCGGAGCGGTGCTGAATGACTCTATTTGCATGCCCTTACCCCTGTGTCACTGTGACGCCGGCAGAAGAGCAACTGAAATAACCCTCCGGGTCCGAAGGAACTATGCTTGTCCCTGCGGTCGGGCTGGCTACCACGCCGTTGATGGTTATCACGAACTGCAAAGTTGTGATGTTCTGCGAAGCGATAACCGACGACACCGAATCCCGAAATGCCGAGCCCATCTCGAGCAGGTTGATCGGCTGGCCGACATAGATGGAATTAATGTACGACTGGATCGCGGGCGATGCGAGTTGCGCGACTGACGTTCCTGCCGTGAAGCTAGGCAATGTGGTATTCCACGTCACGGCAACGGTCACAGTCTGCTGCGGCGGATTTACGAACGTGACTGAGTACGTGTCGGGATTCTGGTAAAGCGAGACGGCCACATTGCGAGGGTTCGGCGTGAACTTCGCGCCGCTTGTGTAGGCTCCAAAGCCGGCACCATTCGTCGTGGTGGTAATCGTGTCGCCAGCAATCGACGCAACCGTATAGGTCAGGTTGTATGCGCTCGGCGTTGCACCCGTCACCGTGAAAGTCTGTCCAATCCCGAAACCGCTCGGCAGGTTCGTCGTGATGACAACGGGATTCGCCGCCGTCATGGTCGTGATGCCAAGTTGCGAACCCTGAAGGACCGCGATATCTGGAACGCTTTGAAGGACTGCGGTCGCCACCGAGTAGGCATCGCCGCCGCCGCAAACGATCTGCCAGCCACCCGATAACTGATTGATCGACACCAGGCGTTGCTGAACGCCAATGATCTTGCCAAGCAGCGTTTTCACATATGCGGGCGTGCCCGTAGACGCGACGATGCCAGCTTGCAGCACGCGCGCGCGATAGTCCTGCGGGCTTTCTGTCGTCGTTGCAGGCGTACCCGCTTCAGGATTCGTCACCGTGACGGCGTAGGCGCTCGGAACGGATGTGACGAGCTTCGTGACCGTGCCAGCAGGAATAGAGAATGTTCCGCTCGTAGTGGCGACAGCAAACAGTAGGGGACTGATACCGCCCGTTTCAATTACCCCGCCATCCTGCAAGCGATACTGGTTCGAACCATCGCCTACCAGAAAGCCCGGCTGGAATACATATCCTGCTGGCCCGGAGAATTGCACATAGACGCTACCGTTTGCCGCCGAACCTTGGGGCACTCCAGCCTGCGCGCCGAGTTGCGCAAGAATAAACGCGTTGGCACCGTAAGGAGTAACAGAGTTGATGCAATCGACGCGCGCCTGATCGATCGTGATAAGTGCGCCGACGTCGGTGCCCGAAATGTCATCGATCAAACCGGCCGGCAACACCGTGTAGCCGGGCGACTGCGAGGCGACATAGTTAATCAGGTTCTGATATAGAGTCGCAGCAGGGGTAGCAATCGGCCCTGCGCTCGTCATGACCAACGGTACGGTCGTCGGGCTAATGGTAGAAGCCATCTAGTCGGGCCAATAAAAAAGCCCGCCGTAGCGAGCTTGGGAATGAGGTGCCAGCGCGAGGCTGGCGCAGATTTAGCGAGCGCGGCGGCAGCCGATAAATGAGTTGGTCGAGACAGTGCCAGAAGCGAAATTGGCCTGAACAACAAGGTAGACCGTCGTTGTTGAGGCGATCGAGATTCGAGTTGTCGTCAGTGGCGCAAAGGTAGATCCATAGGGCGTTCCAGATGTTGCCGAAATCTCATAGGCACCGAATCCGCTTGTAATGGCACTCAGTGCGGAAGTTGTGGTGCTGATGCCGGCAATCAGGACAGAAGCTCCGACGCTGACTGTGTACGCTACGGTTCCGTGGCAGTCCCAGTCCCCTGCCGTAAGGCTGACGGATGTCCCGTTGACCATCGTTCCATTCGACAGCGAAACACTCGAAGTGGTATTCGATAGAAATTCGCCGACCGATCCTGCATTCGCACTGTCGTTCGTCGCCGTGCCAACGATACCGGCCGTACTTGACGGCGTAATCGTGCTGGAAGCAGTAATCGCGGAGGCTGCGAGCGTGCCAGTAACGGTCGGTCCTGCAAGCGTCGGATTAGTACCGAATACCAAGGCGCCGGAGCCGGTCTCGTTTGAGATAACGCCAGCCAGTTGAGCGCTAGTCGTCGCAGCGAATTGCGCAAGCGTGCCGCCAGTGAGGGCGAACGTTGTGCCGCAAGCCAGCCCGGTTCCGCTAGTGAATTGCAGGGCGCTATTTGCCGTGCTGCAACTCGGAATTGCTACGGCAGTAGGCGAGGCCGTCGATCCGGTGACGTTCGCCACCATCGTATTTGCGGCTTGCGTCGCGAGGTTCGATAGCGCAACCGAACCCGAAGGCAGAGTCACCGTTCCCGATGCCGTCAGATTGGTAAATGAACCGGTCGATGCAACACTGGAGCCAATCGGTCCAGGGGCTGCGAAAGTCTGCCCGCCCAATGTCGATGCGTTGACATTGTTATTGCATATGAAACCGGCTCCATATGCATAATTCAGCGCACTGGTATTCGAGTTGCAACCGCTAGGCAGACCAACTACCCCAGGGGACTGTGTGCTGTTAGACACGTTCCCGATTAACGAGTTGGGAATCTGCGGCGCAAGGCTTGACGGGCTGATTACACCCGATGCTGTTAATGTCCCATTAACCGTCAGATTGCTGACAATGGTATCGCCCGTCACCGTAAGGGCAGGAACGGTAAGCGGGCCTGTCAACGTCCCGCCAGCGATGCCGAGAACGTTCGCAAATGCGCTGTTCAGTTGGGCTGCGGTCAGAATCTGGCCGGGATTGAACTGTGCATGAGCCGCAGAACACGAGAACAGCAACAGGAATGCTAGGCGTCTTATCATGCTAGTGTCGATGTTCCGAGAATGAACGTGCTATCGAGTTGCGGAGCGACGATTGACGAATCCACATAGGGCGTCAGGATCGCGCCGTTGTGGCAAACAGCCGTGACCTGGTAGACAGGCGGGAAAATGTTCTGCTGGCGGGTTATGGTCAGCGACGAGAAATATGGTGCGAACTGCTGCTGGATATTGTTCACGTAGAAGTCGGGCAGCACTTGCGTGACGATCGTCTGATACTGCGGGATTCCTGTATTCGAGTAAAACGGGCTCTCACCGAGATTCAGTTTCAGCGCCTGTGCCAGAGTAGTCAGCCAGCAATTGTCGTCATACCCTGCAGCATCGGTTGTTACTTCCACCCACGTTTTTGTGCCATCCTGATTGGAAATTCTTCCCCACGTGCGCATTGTCATCTCCCGGCGAATGCGCCATTTAAGCTAAAGAAGGGCATCATGAAAAACCTGTTTGCTTCCCTGTTATTCCTCGCCGCCACGTGTGCGCAAGCGTTCCCGGCTGGCGTCCCGCAGAACTGTCAGGCTCCTCTCGCGCACGACATGGAAATGTCGAACATTCCCTATCTGCTGGAACTAGGACCGCAGTCGGCAAAAATCACGCGCATCGAGAACGTGGCGGGCACGCCTGCGTACGAATACCTTCCGGGTCTCTACAGGATTGATTGCTACGTGACCGTGCACTGGAGCAATGGCACGGTGGATTTCATGCACAAATTCAGCATGTGGGAGGATCGCTACGGTGGGCTCAAGGGCACCTATTCGGTGCGCTAGTTGATCGGCGGATCGGTCTGAACCTTGGCGCCAGGACCAGGGAAATAGCCGTGTGTATGATCCTCGTAGCTATCACCGTTGATCAGCAGGCCCGAGCCGTTCAGCACGATAGTCTGTGATCCGAATGTCATCGTTATGCCGGTAGCGTCCAGCACTAGCGACGTCGTGCCATATGTCAGCGTCACGCCCTGCTGATTGACGACCGCCGACGAAGTAATGCCCTCTGTCGTTTGAGCGATTACGCCATTCGGCCCCTGCACCTGCGCCGCATCGGGATCAACGGGGCCGGAGCCAGCATTACTCACCGGCACAAACACAAGGGCGCTCAGATTGCCGGGACGCGTCAGATTCGCAACGCCACCACCAAGACCGGAGACGCCGCCGAGATATGCATCGGCAGGCATCGTCACGCCCTTGTCGCCCACTTGCGTAGGCATGCGAATCCAGTTGCTCTCTGCCTTCGGGATGGTGATATTCGGTAGCGTGAGCGGTGTTGCATTCACTTCAAACGCAACGGTGACAATCGCGCCGTCTACGCTCACGACACGACACGGGAGCGCCCGGCCAGTGTTCGCAATCGCCTGCTGCGCCCGGTTGATCGCCAACTGGTTCGCGTTCTTCTGAACCCATAGCTTCGCGTAGTTATTAGCCATTTGGATTCATGATGCAGTTGGCAATCGTCACCCACTGCGACGCATCGGCGGAACGGAAATTGCCGATCTGGCGCAGTTCATTGACGATGAAATTGTTCTGAAACGTCGTCTCGTACTTGACAGTCGAGGGAGAGGCGCTTTGCCCCGTCGTCACGAAGCCCGGCAGGTTCTGCAACCCTTCCGGCATTCTGACGAGTCCGCCCATGACGAGATCGGCTCGAGCGACCATTTTTAACTGGATCGTATTGACCGCGATCCACGTCGGCTGGCCGACGAAATCGGTAAAAACAAGCTGTATCGGTGCGGGCGAATACGTCGTATCAAACACGACTATCTTGCCGCCCTGAATCCCGATGTTCACGCGGTTATCAAAAACGCCCTCGGTAATGTCTCCAACCATTTGCGCGAGCTGGTCGAGCGTGCCGCAGACGTGAATCTCGTCATAAGCCTGAACGAGGTCCGCGCTGATATTCATCGTGATAGGCGTGTTCGGATACGCCACATCAAGCGTCTGGCGCAGGGCATCGGACAGCGACATGCCCGCGCGCCAGTTCAGGACGAAATTCCCCGGATTATCCACCGTGTAGGCGGCCGGGATGATAACGAAGTCCAGTGTCTGCTCAAGCCCCTCCCAGTTGCCGAAGCACTGGAATACCTGGCCCCTCATGATCGTGCCAGCCTGAGCCGGATTGACCAGCGGCAACCCCGCCTTCATGCCCGCCTTCAGTTCCAGATTCATGCCCGCGAACTGCTGCGGCTGCGTCAGGTCTTTCAGCGATATGCCGTGGATGGAGACGGTCGAAGCGCCTGAAGGCGTTCCATACGGTGCGATCAGTGCGTCATAGTCAATCTGCAACGCGGCAGGATCATATATCCCGCTAGGGTGCGATGTCCACGTTCGGATTGGCGTCGTGCTGCCTTGCGGGGTGAGCGTGATTTCGTAGTAACGGCTCACGGTACGATCTCAAAGTTTCCGGTATCTTCGCGATACAAAATTGTTGAACTGGAAAACACGCCCGGCGCCAGATAGATGTCATAGCTCAGCGGCGAGCCGACCATCGCGCCCGACCATTTCACGTTTCCCGAAGAATCGACAATGGTGAGATACCAGCGTTGGCCGGTGATGTTCCATGTCACATTCCCCGCATAGCTTGCCCCGTCAAGCGTCAACGAGGCGGAGAAGGGCGGCGACGACAGGTTATTGGGCGTGAATGGGATCTTCGTCACAGTGAACTCGAACGTGTGTATAATGTACGCATGAAACGACTAAACTTTTTCCTCCCGGAGCAGGTCATCGCCGCTCTACAGGCCCTGTCAGAAAAAACAGGTTTGACGGTCAGCGAGCACATTCGCCGCGCTATCGACGCGTATCTGAAGAAGAACAAATGAATCCGAATTGCGGAATTTATGCCATAACAGGGCCGAATGGCAGGCAATACATCGGACAATCGGTTTCTATACACAGAAGATGGGGCGAACATAAGAGCCACTTACGATGTGGCATCCACCACTGCCGTTCCCTTCAGAACGCATTCAACAAGTATGGCGAGGCTGCCTTCTCGTTTTCAATAATTGCCGTAACTGAACCACGCCAACTTAACGACGTCGAGCAATTCGAAATAGACAGAAGACCAAGATACATGCTGTACAACGAAGCCTTATTCGTTGTGGCTTCCATGAAAGGAAGGCGACATACGCTGGAATCAAGGGAAAAAATGTCTAGATCCCTTCTCGGGATGGACCCGGAGAGGAAGAAGGCCTTCCGCGAAAACTTATCAAAATTAAAGACTGGATCAAAGCATTCCGCTGAAGTGCGCGAAAAAATGTCCATTTCAGCAAAAAATAGAGGTCCTCAAGCCAGGGCAAATATGGCAAGAAATGGCGAGGCGAATGCAAATTGGGGGAGAACTGGCAGCAAACACCCTAGATCCCGATCGGTAATGTGCATAAACAGCGGCATGATATTTGAGAGTTGCGAAGACGCCGCGAAATGGTTGCGATGGAATGGTCACCCGAAAGCCCAAAAATGCGCAATAAGTTGGGCGTGCTCCGGTAAATTCTCAACCGCCTACAAACAAGCGTGGTGTTATCTTGAGGACTACAAAGGCGACGACAAATATTGGTTGACTACTCCAGCTATGCCAGTCACGTTAGAAACCGCATTCTGCGCGGCCGAGCCAATGGCAACAGAAGCATTTGACCATATTGAAGATCCAGCTGACGTCGCCGGGGTTACCTGAGATCCGCTAGATAGCCGACTCATGAGGTTGTTATAGGCCGTGGTTGCCTGTTGGCCGGTTATTAAAGGCTGCACAAAGTCCAGTTGATACTCTATCTGCTGTTGGTGACCTCCGCCGCCAGTGGCATCAGTCATTGCCACAAGAATGCAATTCTTGTAGATATATGCTGGGGTTGCTATGTGATAAGTGCCGCCCGATGCGTTATGAGCGCGCAGCGAATTTTGCAGGCTTGTGAAAATAGCTGTTTTGCTCAAGTACCCAGCCGCGTCCTTTACCGGTGCCAGCATCCTGAGGCTGATATTGAGCGGCTGTTGAATCGTCGCGTTGGCTGCTGTAACTTGGTTAGCGAACGGATACGTCGCCACCTGCTGGGTGATCAGCGTTGAGCCGGGAATGGGCACGAAGCGCGCAAAGAAATCGCTGCTCGAAAAGCCGTTCGACAACGCGCCTTGCAGGAATGCCGCCGACTGCCCGACAAGCGCGATGATCGGCAGCATTCCACCCAGCGTATTCGACGCGATCCCGTCAACCAGGATGATGGGGCTCACCTGGAACGCGAGGTCATAGGCGAACCTCGTAGCGTCGGCTTGTGTGCTCATATCAGTGCGGCGCCGCGTTCATTGAAGTCGCCACATTGGCGGCCGTCGAGTTGGTGATGTTGATGTTGACGTTCTGACCTTGCCGCAACATGAGTTGGGTAATCTTCGCGATGTAGTCACGTGTCTCGCGAGGTGCATGCGACTCCCAGTTCTGTCCGTTCTTCGCAATATCCTTGTCCAGATTGCCCATGCCCCAGTTGTAGGCAGCGAGGGCTTTGCGGACATCTCCGCCGTATCGCTTCAACAGAAAACTGTCGTACCGCCGCGCAGCATCCTGAGAATCGGCGAGATTGTTGACGTTTCCGCGCCCCCACTCCTTCCAGGTGTCGGACATGAACTGCATCGGACCCTGCGCACCCTTGGGCGACAGCAGTTTCTTGCCGCGCGCCGATTCAACCGTGTATTGCGAGTCCACAATGCCAGCGAGCGTCGGCACACCCATCGTCCCTGACTGGAACGAATCAACGGTCGCCGAAGACTGCCCGCGTAGCCAGTTGCCTAGTTGACGAAGACCGCTAGTCACGCGTCCCTCGTTAGGCTGCACAACGCCCGGATTTTCAAGAGCATCCAGCAAGCTCTTGGCTTCAGGGCCGGCAACCTTGAGCAGATTTATCGCCGCCGCTGCCGCCGCGCCACTAAGAGTTTTCAACTCCGGACTAGCTTTCGCAAGCTGACCGTTAAACTCATTCATGACCTGCGCCCAGTCAGACTTGAGCGCGGCCTTGACGTCGGACGCCTGATCGGCTGTGCCTTGATCGACCTCGTTCCGCTTGGCGTCGGCGATCTCTTTCTGCTGCGCCTTCATCCAGTCGCTATCGGTATAACTCGCGCCTGTCCGAAGCTGCTGCTGAGAAAAGAAATCGGTGAAACCATAGGCCTGTGCCATAGAGGCCGCTGGCATCCCGGACTTCTGCCAGTCACGGTACTTACCACTCGCCGATCGAGCGAAGTCATATGTCAGTTGCTCAGCATCCTCGTTCTGGATCTGTTGCGGCGTCAGGCCAGCAGCGATCATCGCTCGCCATTTGCTGACATCGCCTTGCGCGTTTGCCACGTTGCCGAGGTCGGATGCGCCTAGGCCGAACTTTTCGAAGTTGGCAGAGAACGCCTGCGTTTGGCCGATCTTCAGGCCTAGTCCGCGAGCCTGAACATTCTGGCCCGCAAGGGTGCTCGTGGCTCCGTAGATTGCCGCTATGGTCGAACCAATGCCACTCGCACTGACCGTGCCGAGCTTGAGCAACACCGAGCCCATGCCAGAGATCGACTTGTGCATGGCCGCAGATGCCTTCTGCATCCGGGTCATCTGGATCGCGCCGTCCTTGGCCTTGGTGTTGAATTTGTCCTGCACGCCGGTTGCGCGCGCCATTGCCTTCGAAATGGCATCAGCCTGAATGGCTGCGATCATCATAAATTCTTTGGACGACTTGGACGACTTCGAAAAGTGGTCCATGGGGTCGTTGGCATCATCAATCGCGCCAACGACCTTAGCCCAATCCTCCGGCATTCCCTCAAGCTTCTTCTGGTACTCCTGAAAGAGCCCATGAAACTCGCGGAATTTCGAGTCATCGACGTCGATCTGGATAACGCTTTTTGCAGTCATTGTCGTTTCGCAGATTCGATTAGATATCTTTGCCGGTATTCCAGCGCCGACCGGTAGGGCGTCTCATACCGCTCAAAGGTCTCGACAAACCCCTCGCCAGTGATATAGCTCAGGATGGAATCGAGGATGCTGCCGGTCTCGTAGGTTCTGCCGGCGTCGAGTTCGGCAAGGAGGCGATGAACGCCGTAGGTGCCAATGATGTAATCGACGCACCCAGCATGGAAGCGACTGCCCTCGCCGTCGTCTCGCGATCGGCTTTGCGGGCCATCGCTAAGTGACAGGTAAAAAAAACAATTTCCGAAAGTGCCTCCTCCCAATCTTCGGAGTCGATCTTTTCGGCAGAGATTGCGGTGTCGATGGGGAGCATGTCCCAGCCGTGTTGACCTGGGCAAAGAACCATCGTCAGGCGCCTGAGTTCCGCGAAAAGCGCGGGCGTCTCATCGTCGCGGACATTGCCGGTCTCATCGAACGAACCGCGAGCCGCCGCATCCTTCCGGCCTTCGTCGCGAAGTGTCAATGCCGCGATGCGCGGCCCCGACGACATCAGGTAATGCGATCCCCGGCTGGCTAGTGCGGACTTGGTCGCCGACAGGACGCGGTAGTTCTGTTCAAAAACTTCGCGCGAAATCGGGCTGTGGAAAGCCCAGAGCTTCACGACTTCTTCAGTCATGTCCTTGCCGTCCACTTTCTTCGTGACAGTTTCCGTCACGATCGGTAGGCAGAGGTTCCGCTTCTCATCAATTTTCACGTCAATCCTTTTTTGACCCTTAAGGAAGGTGCTGCGGCAGCCGGTAAGGTGCCAGCGTTTCGGGTCGCGTCCCTAGCCGCAGCAGAGCACTACATCAGATGAATGACCACAGGTCGGAGTTGATGTTGAACGTTCCGCGCAACGTCAGGCGCACGACAGGATCGGTCCCGTCATACGCGCCAGGGCTGATCGTGCGGATCGCTGTATCGCTTAACGTGATCGCCGGAAAAGCTGACGTGTCGCTATGGATCGTCACATCGCCGAGAACGCCCGTAGCCTGAGCCTGAGTCAGCCAGGCAGACGACAGTGTTTGCGACCGCAGCAAACCGACCGTGATGGAGGCCATCACATACGGCTCGGGCGAGTTGACGACGCCCGTTCCCGTTTCGACCTGGTGAACGAAATCGCCTTCGAATTCAATGTGCGCGAACGACTTGCCCATGTTCTGGGCCTGGATATTCAGCGTCGGAGTCGCAGACACAACCACATGGCATCGGACACGGTTCAGCGGTCCAGCAATGAGATAAGGATTAGCCATTTAGTTTTCTCCTTAGCCCACAAACTGGATAGCGTCGAGCTGGAATGTGATGGATAGGAATCCATTCTGACCAACAACATTCGCCGAGAAGCCGTTATAGATCCCGTTGTTGTAGTCGTTCGGATTCTCCTTCGTGTACTGAGCGAACGGCACTGCATTAACTACAGCGCTCAACGCGCATCCGAACTTGACAGCCGAATCAGCGATGTTCTGCGCGACCGCCTGAAGCGTGTTGATGCCGGGCTGGCCGTACAGCAAAGGCGGGTTTGTGTTCGAGCCATTCAGGACTGCGTTTGCGAGCGCCTGTTTGACCTGGACGCGGAACCAGTCGATGCCGTACCACCACGAAGCCTGCTCGCCATCCATGAACGTGCCCTTGAACTGCGAGGCAGTCGATACACCGCCTTCAGCGCCCGTCAGAATCAGGTTGCCGTAGTCGGTCAGGACCGTGTTGATGCTGGTCTGGTTGCCGTTCTGCGACCACGGCGTAACGCCATACACCCAGCGGAACGCCATCGGTGCGAGCGGGTTAGCCGGGCCCGGATTGTTCACCAGCCACTGATAGAAACAGGCTGCGGCCTGCTGCTCCGTACTGGCAGCAGTCGGGCTAGGCACAACCGCGAACACCGCTTTATTCACGGCGTAGTTCGGCAGATTCGATACGGTCGTCGTGATGAAGAAATACGTTTGCCCGCCCGGGCTTTCGTAGTTCGCCGTCATCGTATTGAGTGCGGCCGACGAAGCCAGATCCCATGCGGGCGGGATCAGGTACGCGTAGAACACCTGCGGATTGCTGTTACCAGTGATCCACGTATTCAGGGCGGCGATCGACGTTGCGGCGGTGGTCGCGCTACCCAATTCAAGCACATAAACGCCGACCGTCTGACCCTGCGCGAAGAACGTCGTCGCAGACGTGTTGACGAATGCTGAGCCGGGCGGCGTGTACGTGCCCGGCGTGGTTTCGGTGCCGGGATTCGTGGCGATAGCGAACGTGAAGGTATTCGCGCCCGTCACGGTTGCAACGTAGGTGCCGTTGTATGCAGCAGGGACCGCGCCGGTAATCGTCGTGGTGAACGACTGGCCGGTTGACAGCGAAAGCGCAGCGGTCGTCGTGGCCGTGGCCGTGCCGCTGGACCACGAGATGCCGGTCAGGGCGAGCGGCGCAGCGAGAATCGCCTGAGCCTGCGAGAGATTGCCGCAATACTGGTACGTGCCAGCGGTGAGAGTAGTGCCGCCCGCCGACACAATCGCACCACTCTGCTGAAGTTGGGAGACGGTCGGCGCGCGCGTGACGGTCGTATTGACAGTCACAATCGTCGGAGTGATCGTTGTAGCCATGTGGGCGGACTCTGGGGATTAATCGAACGAGACAGCTACGACATTCGTGCCCGCCTGCACAACGATGCCTGCGAGACAAGGAAAGTTGAGGTCGATGATCGAGCCGGCCGCCATTTGGGCCGACGTAAAAGTGGCTACGATGTTGCCAGTCGCAACACCAGCAGTCGTTGCAATGTCATTTACCGTCAATGCTGCAGCGGTGCCGCTTACTGCAACGATCTTGCAGATTCGACCGGGCGATCCCTTGACCAGAAATGTTCCGGTTTTGTTGAGGGTGTTTGCCGAACCGCAACCCGTCAGCAGATTGCCGCTGGCATCCATCTGAAGCGGGGCGCTCTTGTTCGACGTGTTGATTGCTACATTGGCCTGAAGCGGACCTTGGGGCATGTAAAGCTCCTGAAAATAAAAACCCCGCTCAAGGCGGGGTAGGTTGGTTGCAGCAGAGCGGTATGCCCGCTAGGTGGTAATAGAACTGAATCCGGCCGACAGGATCAGCCGGCGCGCGATCGCATCCGCCGTGGACTGGAAATACCAGGCGTCAATGTCGATCGTCTTTTTCATCGCAATCACGTTCATTTCGGATTGCGTGCGTTTCTGGTCCTTGATAGCCGGCGAGTTGCCGAAGCCGAACTCATTACCGTCCATCGAGTACTCAATCAGCGATACCAGATACTGGATTGCCTTCTGATTGTTGAAGCCATACAGCGTCAGCCGCACGTGGTCTTTCGCCAGTTGTGTGCTGGGCAGATCGTGAAGCGGAGCAGGCGATCCGGCTTCGGTCGTACCGGGCCAGCCATACTCCGGGAAGGACGGCGCCTCTGTCATGTCGGGTTCGATGTGCGCCGTGATGTACGGAGGCACAACGTTCGCCGGCACGAGAAAGGACGGGTAGACCGGAGCGAAACTGTTCTGACCCAACCAGATCGGCAGGCTGTTCGAGACAATAGGCTCGGTCGGCAAGTCTGCCGCGCTGTCGATCAGTTGCGACGAAAGCGCCGGGTAGACGGCGTTGCCGAGGTAATGGAAAAGATTCGCCTGCTCGTAGAACGAACCGCGAGCATTGAATGCGAACCGGATTCCCTCGAACGTGCCGATAAACAGGTCGGTCGGCGCCGCTTCGTTGAAGCTGTCGATCTGGCTTAGTGCCGTGAAGATGACGCGATTGACATTCAGCGTTTCATCTTCGTTCTGTTGCTGGTCGGTCGAGTAATGCAGCGAGCCTTGAACCGATGTTACGACGCCAGTGTTGACCCAGAACACGTAGCCGTCTGCGGGCAGCACAATCTGGCTGTACTGCGTGAATTCGACCGTCTGGTTAAGCGAGAGCGTGTTGACGCCCGCAGCCAGCGTACTCGCCAGTTGCGACTGGTTTCCAAGTGACTCGGCGATCGACGGCATCAAGACATCCAGGCTATAAAATGAGCGCTATACATGCCGGTATCCACAAATGACTCTCTGCGCGGGTTGCCCTTGGCATAGGGATGCTTCAGGCGGTGATTCACTCCCTTCATGGCTGCCTGAGTCGGCACGCCTTCGACGCCCATATGTTCGATTGCGCCGGTCGCCAGAAACTTCTTGAACATCGCCGTAATCGCGGATTCGGCAGTGGCGAACGGATTGGCGCTCGGTGCGCCGCCCATCATCAGAGTCTCGAGCGCGCCGGCCATCGACGTTTCCAGTTCCTTCGCGATGTCAGGCAAGTGGGCGAACGCGAACGTATCCATCACTCCGTACTTCGCCTCAAGGATTTCCGCGACGTCGCCGGTCGTTTGCGTGCCTGCGGTTGACTTTGGCTTGACAGGCTTGTTCGCTTTGCCCTTTCGTGGCTTTGCTACCTTTTCAGGCTTCGCCTCGTTGGCATACGGTACGTCGATAGTGCCGAGGTTCAACGTGAGACGATGCGGTGCGTTGCGAACGAAGACCTTGGGTGCCGAATAACTGCCGCCGCCATCGGCCTGTTCTGTCGCATAGTCTCTGGCGGCTGCCATAGTTCACCTTTAACTGAGGCCCCACGAAGTTCCCCATTCCGACTGCATGGCAAGCCATTGCCGCGCGTAGGGATCCTTGAGCATCTGAAGCTGGCCGATCGTGAGACCCTTCAGGAATTCGGGAGCCAGTAGCGATTCAGATGTCGATTCGTCAGCGCTGGACTGGATTGTTCCACCGATAAATCCTGTGATATTCCACGTCTTTCGCAAGTCAGCGAAGAACGTTTGTCCCGGCTGGTCTGGGCACCAGTTGATCAGAAACGATGTCGCCAGCAGATAGACGGCGAAGCAATAAAAATCCTGCCCGACTACCCGCAAGACCTTCAGCGTCATCTGCTCGGAATAACTGAGCGCCCACGAAAGATAGGGGCTGCTTGACGGCAGGGCAGCCGCAGGAATGCCAGCCACGTCCATCAGGAATGTGTAGAGGTCTGTCGTGTTGGGCGTGGCCTGGGTCTGCCAGGGAGCAAGCCCACCCTCTCCAGGTAGAGGCGGAAAGGGTGGCATTATCAGTTCCTGCGCGGGCGACCGCGCCCACGTGTTTCAACCGTGATGGTTTCGGAGAAACCGGGTTCCTTGCCGGGCGAGGCTAGCTCCTTGACCTCGACATCGAGCGTGTTCAGACCGTTGCCCGCATCCTGAGCCACTTGCGACAGTGAATGCGTGATGACCTGAGCCACTTCCTTGCGCGTCTCCAGCCCGCGCTCCTCGAGAACCTTGTCATTGTTCTCGACGGTGTACATGATCTTGTGGACGTCGATCGGCTTGTCGAAGCTGTAGCAGATGCCAACAAAATGCTTAGTCCGGTCGATCTCGTTCACGTTGATGAGGCCATACGGCTCATGCTGCAAGATGATTGCGCTGAGTTGATCGAGCGGCGCATCGCGCCACACCATGATCTGCGAGCCGATTTCGATGTCCTGTTTCGTCAACTGCTTCTGCTCGGGAGCGTGATACAGAAACTCGTGACGTTGCTTGGTGCAATTTGCCAGATACAGCTTTGCCATGATTTTCCCTGTAAAAAAAGAAAAGGCCCGGAGGCCTTTGGTTCCCTGTATGAAGGCTGCGGCAACACGTACAGGGGGACGTGCTTTCAGTTGGCCCAACCTAGCCGCAGCACAGACGTAAAAAAAGCGCCCTAGGCGCCCTTGTTTTGCTTACTGCTTTCCGGCTTAGTACGGCGCGGAGATGATGCTGAGTGCTTCGGGTCGAACTGCCCATCCCGACGTCGCGCGAAGCTCCGACGTGATGTCGATCGCGCCGCCCGGCAGCGGGCACGGAAGCTCGCGGGGAGCGGCCATGTCCATGTATTGCAGATTGCAGGCTGCGAGTCCCGGCGTGATCTTCGCGAACTCGTTCGTGTTGAGTTTGTTCGCGATCGGCTTCTTGACTTCAGGAACCGTGATCATGATGACGTCCGTACCGCCAGCGCCCTTGCCAACGAGCGTGTCATCCGTCACCCAGATAATCTCGTCGCCATTCCAGCCAGCGGCGACATCAACCACGTGAGCCGGCGAGCCAGAGCCCGCGCCCGGACGCTGGAACTGCGTCAGCTGCACGATCTGATATGAGAGCATCGTCATGATGCGCTGCGTCGTGAGGATCGTGACACGCACAGGAATGCCGACCTGCATCGTGCGCACCTTGACCGCCGCAATCTGGTTCAGGACGAACTGAGCCAGTTGGCCGCTATCGTACGTGCTGACGTTCGTATTGCCGTTCGAATCGGCCGGCAGGTTGAGCGTCGTAGCGCCCTGCGTGTTCAGCATGCCTTCGCCGTTAGCCGGCGTGAAGCCCTGCAGCAGACCGGTACGCAGTTGCTGGAAGATGCCCTGGCGCATGCCGAGACGTTGAGCCTCGACAATCGAGATGCCCCATCGGCCCATGGCAGCCGTATCGTGGTGGTCATACTCGGCGCGCACGCGCAGCAGGTAGGTCGGCGTGCTGATCATGTCATTGGTGACCGACACGCCAGGCAACAGATTGCCCGCCGACTGACCCGCATTGACCTTCGTGCGGATGTCCAGGTGTTTGATGTAGACCTGAAGGTCGCCATCGCTGAGGCGAACCATCGGGTCGCCACCGGCCAGAACTTCGAATGCCCCGGATGCCTGCTGATACTGCGTCAGGATCTCGGGAACCATGTACGACGGGTTCTGGATTACATAGCTCGAGGCAACGTTAGCCATTTTCGCTCCTTAGATTTGAATAACGGCAACGTTGCCGGACGTGTTCCAGTTCGCCGTCAGGAGCGTCTGGTTCCAGGCGACGGTCTTGCTGCCGCCCATGTTGATTTCCAGCACCTTGACCGGGAGCGCTCCGATACCGTAGTTCAGTACGATCGTGCCAGTCAGTGCGCCAGTGGCGATCGCGCCCGAAGCCGCCGTGATCTGGAAGCTGAAATGCTGGTTATCGGTGAACGATGTCACGACCTGATTGCCGTTGACGAGCGCTGCGCCCGTACCCGTCACGCCGCTGATGTTGATGTAGTCGCCAACAGCGCCAACCGGCGATGCTGCGGCCATCACAACTGCGAACGTGTAGACGCCGCTTGCATAAGACGAGGTGATCGACGTAACCGAATAGGTCGCGGTCGAAGCGTCATACGGTTGCAGAACCTGGTTGTTGAAGTCCCACGAAACCTGCTGGTTGATCAGGCCGCCTTGCAGCGACTGGAGCGAGGCATCGCAGGCAACCGGGATGATTGCGCCCGAGCCTAGGCGGAAGAACGGAACCGTGCCGCCCTGACCAACGATGGGTACCTTGTTCTGCGGCCAGTTGACCATCGCGTGGCCTTGGTTGAACACGCTGAAGCCCGTCAGATTGGCAATGGCGGTAGCGCGACCCACGCTGGGGCCAGTCGCATTGCCATAGCCGGGATTCGGCATGTCTTCGAAAATCGCGACACCGCCCCACATCGGCAGGGATTCGGTGGACGCGAGCACGCCATTGACGAGTTGGTAACGCGTGGCCGGCTGGTCGTAGGCGCTGCCCTGGACAAACCCTTCCGACGCCACAGAGAACGAACCAGCAGCGTTCGTCGTCGACATCGGGTTAAACGAGACGAAGTTGCTCATTCCTTAGTTCCCTTTCGAAATACCGACTTGCTTCATCGGAATGGTTTTGAACTCGCCCATCCAGGCGTTCGCGTCACCCACGAACGTGCGGACCAGTTGCCCGTTCGCGTCGCGCTTCTCGATTGCGCGCAGGGTGCCGGCAGGCAGATCGACCGGGTGCGATGCCGTAACGGCTGCATCGGCGTAAATCTGCTTTTCTGCGATTTCCACGGCTTCGGCGGGGAGGGCGCTGATATCGACGCTCTTCCAGTTCGCGCTGTGCTTCTTCAGGTTCGAAGCGAGACGCTTGCGGTACGACAGAAGGTCTTCGCCACGCAACGGACGCGGAGCGGAGTCGCCAAACGCGGAATACACGCTGTCCGCTTTCGCCTGGGCATCTGCCATTTCCGCATAATCGGAGTCCGACAGTTCCTTGGGCATGCGCGACTCGAGATCAGCAATTTTCTTGCGGGTCTCTTCGGCGTCGGCCTTGGCTGCGGCTTCTTCCTTCTCGCGCTTTTCTTCCTCTTCAGCATCGGCCTTCGCCTTCGCTTCGGACTCTTCCTTTTCCTTGGCTTCGGCGTCGGCCTTGGCCTTTTCTTCGGCGCTGAGCGATGCGTCTGCTTTCGCCTTCATGCTGGACTCAATCGAATCCATGCGCTGCATGACGCTATCCATGAACTTCTGGAGCTTTTCATCAGCGTCGGCCTTAGCCTTGGCCTCACTGTCAGCCTTTGCTTTCGCTTCGGCCTCATTCGCCTCGGCGTCCGCCTTGGCCTTCAGTTCTTCTTCAGTCATTTGAATTTCCTGAACGATGTTGGTGGAAACGCCTGACGGCGGGCCGCCTTTATCCCACACGCCCTGTATGCAGATCGCTACATGGTCGAGCAGGCTGGGTTTTCCCTCAATCAAGAGGGACTCACCATCCTCAAGCTTGATGGTGCTATTTACTGCCTGGTCACGGAAAACCACGGTTGGAGACGTGGAGAGTTGGTGCTTCTCCATGATTTCCGCTGCCGTGGCGTCGTAAACTTTTGCGATTCCCCACACCTCTTTCTCTTCGAGTTTGAGATAGGGGATGAATATTGATCCGATCGTCCGTTCAACGAATTCTTTCGAATTGAGCGATGCTTTTTCCGGGTGCTCACAGATGACCGTCAGGCCATTGCAGCGCGCCAGAAATTCGTCGTTCAGATAGAGATCGGGATTGCGGAAAACAAATTCTTTGTGCGCCGATCGGTAGGCAACCCCTGTGCCGGTGATACGGATGTTGAAGAGCCAGACGTTCTCGTATTTCTGCGGAGACGGCAATTCGCCGGCCACCATCGCACGAGCCAGATCAAGCTCATTCATCTTTAGCGGGTTGACGGCATCCAGCGCGCCAGATTCGAGCGTCATCAGCGAACCCGGATGCATCGGCTCGGGATATTCTCCCGGCGTCGCCCACATCCAGTCCGTGTTTTCGTCGCAGAGCGTCGGCGTGAACTCGGTAACAGCCTTGCCAAACGTCGTGAAGGCAACGGCGCCATCGTCGGTGAACGACAACTGTCTGAGCGCGCCGACCGGCAGGTACCCGGTTTCCTCTGCGCACTCGCGGACTGCGGCTTGGTCGGGCGTCTCGCCTAATTCCTGTTTGCCACCAGGGAAGGCCCAATGGCCCGGATAGGCTCCGCCGTCGCCGCGTTTAAGCAGCAGCACCTTGCCGTTCGCAATGAAGGCGATACCAGCGGCGTCGATTTTCTCGGCGTCTGCCGCGACAAACTCTTTGCCTACCTTCTCAGGAATGCCGAGCGTGGAGTGCCCATGCGCCGCAGCTTCCATAGCGCGATGCTGCGCTTCACTTACAGAGGGCATAATTTATCTCTTCATTGCGGCGATCTTGGCGCGGACTTCAGCAAGTGATTCCTCGCCTTTGCGGGTGATCATTTCGGAGGGGAGGTCATGCAGATTGTATAAATATTGATACGAGCACGAACAAAAAACTTCTTCTCCCGGCTTCGTGATCTGATCGGTGTATCCGTCTGGACCGGCCTTCATCAGTCCTTTCTCGATCGCCCAATTACCGCGAATCGCATAGACCTTTTGGTCGCGCTCTTTGTGATCTTCCCGGTAGGAATACCCGCGACGCCTCCATTGGCTCGCCCACTTGCCCGCAATCGCTCCGCCGTCGGTAGCGATAACGTCATTGAGGCTTGACACGAACTTCATGCCCTGGTCAATCACGCAGCGCTTTTCCTCGAACGGAAGCGACGTCAACGCCTTGCGAATGTTCTCCTTGACGTCCTTCGTTTCAATCGCGCGGCTACCGCCAGCAGGCACAGACGAAGCCCAGCCAGCAAAGCGCTGTGTCGTCTTCTCGACCATCTGCTGGCGATTCAGCTTGATCAGGTTGCGTGACACCATGAGGCGCCGGTCAAGTTCTGCCTGCAGTTTTGGCTTCAGCCGCTCAACCGTGAAGCGCGGAACGCCGGGATGCGACTTCAGGATTTGCCCATCATCAATCAAGCGCTTGTACGTGCCCATCAGAACGCGCGTCAATTCCTCATTGAGCACGCTTTCCGGGGTGAGCGTCTGGGCGGCTGCGTGGCGGATTTTCTCGACCCAATAGTTCAGTCGCTCTACCGAATCAAAGCCAAATGATTCAAACTCGCGAATGGCCTCGCTGATCGTCTGGTAGAAGGATTGAGCCATCAGGTTTTCGAGTTGAACGGCGCCGGTTCTTCTGGCTCCTTGGCGGGCTCAGGCGGCACATAATTCTTCAGCGCCTCAAAATCCAGTATCAGCGGATGCTGAAGCAGGGTCTTGCATTCATTGAAGTTGTCCGCCGCCCACTTGATGAGGATGTCCTTGTTCTCAGGGTCAAGCTCGGGAGACATCACCTCGAGCATGGCGATGATCGCCTTCAGCTTGACGTCATCCGTCTTGGCTTTCTCGCTCTCGGGTTCCTCGAGCAGATTGGGCCATTCCGTGTGGAATGCGTTGATCCAGTCGTACAGGGCTTTCGTGTACGGGATGTTCTTGTATTCTGGAAACTCAGCCTGCACGCGCTTGTAGAACTCGGGATTCCACGCACGCCGCATGACCAGCGGATCGAAGAAGTCGTACAGCGGCTTCATTTCCTTGCGGACACCGCTGATATACCGTGCGATGTCCTTGGCGTCTTCCGTACCCTCGCCAAAGCCTTCGGCGTACGATTCAGCCAGCAGCAACTTGGCCGGCATCTTCGCGGCAGAGGCAATGTTCTCGATGATGTTCTTGCGTGCCGTTGTCATTGCGACATCGGTGTTCTGCATGTTCAGCGTCTCGATCGCTTCCTCAATCGAAATGCTGAGAACGTTACCGGTCTTGCCTTCCTTGATCAGATGCCGCTTGACACCCGTCAGCATCTGCATTGCATTGTCGATAATGCTGCCAGGCGATTTCAGCTTGGCAACAATCAGCCCCGCCTTGAGCGTGACCAGATCGTCGGTGATCAGGCTTTGGATGAAGCTCTTGAGCGGAAAAATCGCTCGCTGGTAGACCGACCGGCCAACGTATCCAAATGCGGAATTCGTATAGCCGAGGTAAATCGGGTTCTCATTCATCACCACGCAGGCGCGCGAACGGTGATATGGCTGGCCGGCAACAGAGATCGCCGCGTGTTTCAGGAAGTCCGGCGCGTTGGGGTCCTGGTTCAGCACAAGGCTGCCCGCCGTGTTGAGCGGGTCCAGAACATTGAAATACACGTCCAGAGACGCTAGAGCCTTGGGGTCGATCGGCCGATTTGTCGGCACACCCTCTGCACCGACCGCGACCGACGAAACGCCGTACACGCGCGACAGCACCTTCGTATTGAAGATGAGGTCGCCCACGTTGAGCGCGTCCCACTCGCTCTCGAAAGCCTCCTTGACCATCGATTCAGGCGAACCTGGAATCGTGACAATCCGGGGCTGGCTCATCGCCAGTTCAACCGGCAATTCGGCCATCTTCGCGCCGAGCGGGTGGTACAGATAGATCAGCTTGCATAACTGATAGCTGACGTCTAAGCCGGGCTCGATCTCATCGGACATCATGATTTCGGCGAGCGACGATCCGAGCGACGATCCGGTTACGGTGATGGTGCTGTGTTCGCTCATTTAAAATCCGTCTGGGCCACCGAGGCCAATGATTACTCCATACATGAAACCATCGGCCAAATCGTCCGCACGCTTATGGGCATCCTTATCGCCAATGCGATAGCCGACCACCTGGGATATGAAATGATTCTTCGTCTGCCCTTTGTATTCCGTTACCTTGTCCAGCGCGTTTTCGGAAATTTTCACTTCTCCGCGATAGACGGCACCAGAACAAGCCATCGCGCGACCGTCCTTGCCGACGCTTGTGATATCGCCAGAAATGGGCCGCGCCGGCCATCCCACGCGGGCGGCATGCTGATTCAAGGTAATGCCGCTTGCCTTGTCTTCAATGAATGCACCAAGTGATCCGGTTCGCGCCTTGGTGAGCTTGGCGTAATATTCAAGTTGCTTGAATACATTCGGCAGCCATGTAACCAGCAAATCCGAGTTGATCTGGACAATTTCCCAATCCAGAATGATCAACGGATGCCCTGAATATTTCGATTTGGCGTAGTAGACGACAGCTGTTCCGTCGTTCCCGCTCCCGTCCTTCATGGCGCTGTCAATAACAGCAAAGACGCCATCGCAATGGGCGGGAAAAGGAACGCCCTTTCCACCGACGGTTAGCTTGTCTAGCTCGAAGAACGCGACGCCCGACCAGTCGATAAACTCAGCAAGAAATTCCTGTTTGAAAACGAGCGGGTGGCTTTTTAAGCGCTCCAGCTCGAGTTCGTCTGCGGGGACATATGGGTTGCTGCTTGTGGGGGCATGGTGCTGTTTGAAGCCCAACCCTTCGTCGTGACAAATTTTGTAGAAGAAGTTGTCTTCAGCAATGCCATTTGGCGTCGAGAACACCCAAACCGAGCCGCGACGAGTCAGGAGGGTCGGCTTGATTGACCGCTCCCATATCTTCATCATCTGGCTATTTTTGGTAAATGCAGCCTCGTCAACCATGACAAGGTCGTATTCCCGGCCGCGCCCGGCCAACTCGTTATCATTCAGCGTCCAAAGGTCTACTTTGCCGCTGGTTGTGGTCCGTACTTTCCCTTTCGATCGATCAAACGACTTCTTGATCGGATTCAGGATGTCCGTAATCTCGTCGTACGGCTCATCAAGCTGCTTATGCTCTGGGGTGAACAAGCCAACCAGGCGCCCCTTGGCTGCGGCATCGCAGGCCATAGTGACCATCTGTTTGGTCTTGCCCCAACGGCGACCACATCGAACCGCATTCAGGCGAGCGCGATTCTTATAAATTTCTACCTGACCGCTGTGCAAGGTCGGTAACTGGATAACGGGCATGAGTAGATTTCACTTCGCCGCGTACCAGCGACTTTCATTTCATTTTTCTAGTCAGGCAATCCGCCTTGGATAATTACCTTGCCATCATCGATATTCGAGTCTTTATTTGCGCGCAGCAGGTTCAAGCCGATCTCGCTGGCATCGTTTGCCATGCGCGTCAGTACGGCGATGCCTTTGAGTGACGCGAGGCTCGTCTCGTCTAATGGCGTGGCGTCGTCTATCTCGGCTACCTTGTTGTGCGCGATTCCCGCTAGTCGATGGGCCGTAGCCGCTCCGTACTCCGCCGCCGACGCAAGATGCCCGCTGATGTTCGTCAACTTCTGCGCCAAGTCAGTCACGATCTGTTGCCGAACGATGGGCAATGATGCGATCTTCTCGGAAATATCCTTGACACGCTTCTCGGCGTCAATTTTCTCCAAAGCCAATTCCCGCAAGGGTTTCCCGGCTTTTCCCTGTTCGGATCTATTCGGATTTATTTTCTTCCGAATCGTTGCTTCGTTGACTCCGTACTCTTTGGCGAGGGAGTTGACCGATTCGCCATTAACTAGATGCCGACGCTCAACTTCAGCCCACTGTTCCGGTGTAAGCGCTGATTTCCGCCCCATATTTCTTCCTCAGCGCGTCCGCCTGCTCCTTGATGATTGGATTTCTATTCCGCGCTATCGAATGCTTCCGGCATGGTTCGTATCAGTTCGCGCACCTGCGCTAGCGTAGGACTGATGGTGATGCGGAAACGGGTCGTTAGGCCCTGATAGTGCTCCAGCCCGGTCTTGTCTATCTCCATCTCCACCGATTGAATGGTGGAATTGCCGCGCTCACCGGTATTCGGATACGTTTTCGTCGGATCGTACATAGGCAACTCCAGATTCGTTATGCCGCGACATCCGCGTTTAGTTGCCCACGCACTGATACGCGATAACGTCCGTGCTGGCGCCTGAGTTAAACGTGACGGACGATGCAGATGCGTTCGTGGCGCGCACGGCGCTATTCGTGGTGGTGTTCGTCGCCGTGCATACGTAAGAAGTCGTGCTGCTAAACACGGCGTTGCCGGTGAAGGTGGCCGTTCCGTTTCCTGACGCGAGCGTAACGGTGCCAGTCACCATATGGGGAGTCGTGACGGCCACGCCAGTGTCGGAATAGACGTTAAGCGTACCTTTTCCGGCGAGGAGGGTGCCGGAAACGGCCATATCTCCGGTATGAGTCCACGCTCCTGTTCCGCTATTCGAGTTGATTGCCGTAATGCCTGCTGCCTGGCCTCCCGTCACAGAAAGCGGGGTAGCTACCTGGCTATGCGCATCGTTCGCAAAACGCAGAGCAGCCGCGCCGCTCCAGAAAATCCATTCGGCGGTGCGGTTGTCCGCCGTCCGTGTCGAGTCGAACATCTGCACATCGGCGATGTTCGGCGTGGCGTTGAGCGCTACACCGGAGTTCGTCGGGCTGGCTGGTTGCGTATTGGACGCCGAGCTAACGTTGCCCTGGACATTCACATTGCCAGTCGTACTCACCGTTCCCGTAAATGCTGCGGTGCCGCCCGTAATCTTGACGTTGGCAGGATTGTAGGGAATCGACAGTTGCGCCACGGCGAGCGACGGCAGGAGCGCGAGAAGGAAAATGATCCTGCGCATTCAATACCCCACTGCGGCGAACGTGGTCCCAGCGCCCGAACCGATGCCATTCAGTGCATTGGTAGGCCCGAATGCCAGCGTTAAGGCTGCGCCGGCCTGAATCGCGATATCGGTTGTGGTGGCCGGGGCTGTGAACGAGACGTAGAGCGTTTGGCTGGCGTGCGTGTTCTGCACAGTTACCCAGCCAGTGAACTGGCCTGCGGTGATGATTGCCGCAGAGGTGGTGCCGACCGTGCCTTTGGTGCTTACGCCAGCCTGAGCGTTGGTCGGTCCCGTTGTGCCACTTTGTCCAGCGGTAATCCAGACGGGAATTGCGCCCGCAGAATTGTTCTGTGCATTCGGAAAGGCCATTTTTTACTCAGTAGTTTGTAGCGCCAAGGCCACCGTTTCATCCGTTCGCGCTGGTTTTGTGGCCGGAGGGCGTCAGGCGGTCTCGAACATTTCCGGGCATACAACCGTTCTGGCTACCTGCCCGAATCGTTCGTGGTACGTGACCAGAGCGGCTGCGCGTTCCGATATCCATCCACCACGCGCTGAATGTGCATCTCGAGCGGCCAAGGTGGGGTGTTGCGTTACCGTCATGCCGGCGTATTCTTTCTCGTCAACATGGTGGCGGTGGCCGCAATGGGCGTATCGCTTCACGGTATTGCCCCATACCTTGGGGAATTGAGCCGCGAATAGCATCGGTAACTGTTCGTTCGAAACCTTGTGGCCGTGGTGGAATGCGAGCATTACCTCGCCATGCTGGTGAACGTAGAACGGGAGTTCCGAGTCGTTCACCGTCAGGCGTGGCTCGCCCTCATATAGCGCTGCGAACATCTGACGAAGCCACACTGAGCTTGCCTCATCGTGGTTGCCCTCGCAAATAACCAGGTGGACGCTTTCGTGCTTGATCAGTGCGTGATCCACCAGGCGGCGAATGACGCGGATAGCGGCGGCGACGATCTTTGAGAACCGGCCATCAGCATCGAGGACGTTTTTGTGTGCCGGGGTAAGCGGCAAAAGTCCGTCTGTATGGAGCAGGTCACCTTGAAGCGTCAGCACGCACGATCTGGCTTTGGGCGCTGCCTCCACCATATGCACGAAGCTGGCGAGCAACAGGCTCTCCGCGATCTTCAGATCCCAGTCGGCGCCTGTCTCACGGCCCCATGAAAGCTGGCCTAGGTGGTAGTCCGTGAAAACGATCAGATTGCACAGAGCATCAATCGTCTTTTCCGGCTTCGGCGCAGCCTTCACGCGCGGCAGCGTCTCCGCCATCGCCGCGCAGGCTTCGCGGAATATTGCCTCCTGGCGATCCTTGTTCGCGCTGGCTTTTACCCACTGCGCGGTAGGCTTGCCATCGGCGTTGTAGTACGTCGATACCCCATGAGCCACAAAGCCATCAGGAACCGGATGTACGAAGTCGTGCGCGGGCGCATACCCCATCTTCGCAGCCCGCCTCTCCAACGCCTGCATCGCCTTGTTGACGACGCTCTTGTTCAGGCCCATCTCTCGGGCCGCTGCGGCACCGCTGCCGTGCTTCTCAATGGCGTCCAGAAACTCGCACTCTCGCGGCGTGGCCCACTGCCGAAGCTTGTCGTCCACAGAAGGCCCCTTATCGCGCCAAATTTGCGCGCCAGAATCGGTTATTTGTGCCAGAAAAAATGTCACGAATCGAGTTTTGGAGCGAATTCTCCGCAAGCATCGGTGACGTGAACGACCGGCCAGCAGCTATCCACGTGTCTACCCTCTGCGTCGAATGATGGGATAGGTGGATACCGCCGACAGTGGATAATCTCTCCGAACTCGGCGTGCCGGCATTGCTTGCAGGTACTCGTTGGCTCTTCAACCATTGCTTTCGGTTTGCGAGCCATCTGGGTACCGGAATAAAAAGAGCCGCGCGAGGCGGCTTCAAATCTCGCGGAGGAAACGAGAAGGGGAAAGGCGAGGGAGTCCGCTACGGCGATCCGCATACAGCGCGGTCATTGCTCACGGATATTCTGCGAGCCCGCTTTCTCGCGGCGGCACAATCTAGTGAGCCACATCATATGTGGCAATGTCCTCAACCCGGCGCCCGCACAGTGTGCGGATTGTTCTGGGATCGCTGCGGACATCAATGGTCGATTGCGGCTTGTCACCCTCAAGGAAGGGCGCTGGCATGCGGTTGCGCACAAAACCACCAGCGCAAGTACTGTGCGCTTCCTTGAAAGCCGTCCGTTGTGCCGCAGGGGTGGACGAAGCCCGGATGTTTTCGGCGGTTTTTAGCGAGAGAGGCAGCGGAGCTTAAGACGTAGTCACCGGTTGACCTTCGCGAAGGTATGGGCGGGCGTACGCTACTGGTTTTTCATCTGCTGCGTCCCTCACTAAACCAATCCCAACCCGTTCGCCGCGCGGGCGCATTTGTCGGCTCTGGCCGCAGTCTGGATTGGTTGAGTGAAGCGCCTCACCCACTGAGGCGATTAGCGTGCTTAATCGACTTAAGCTGTCCGGCGACATTTCCGCCGGTTTTCGCATCCGGTTTAGCTGGATAGCGACATTCGTTCCCGCTCGCGCTCGAAACGCCGTTTATCAGCCGGTTTGACTGGCGGCGTATCCGGGCGGGTACGGAGCTTTTATGGGTGATGGCTGGCAGCTGCGCGACGTACGGGCTAGCCGCGTCCACCGGGTGTCGAACCCTGCAACCACCACCACTAAAAGGCTCCCGCGCCCGTAGTCACGCTGCCAAGCCAATTGGCTGGCGCGGGAAGCGGGGGATCAGCCTATGCGCCCAGACCGACTCGCGGCCTCCATCATGTCATTCCCGACCTTGGCAGCGGCATTGGAAGCGTGACGGAACGCGCGTTCGGCGTGCTTCATCATGAAGTTACCGCCCTTGCTGCTCTTTGCTTGTCGGCAGCCGCGACAGGAGCATGATTTCGGAGTCGCTTTCATGGCGTTCTCTAGTGATGCGTGGCAAACAGCCCAGCCGCAGCCTCGCCGGGCGTCAATCCAGCCTGAAAATACCCGCGCAACCGGCGTATGGTGGCATCGTCCGGACTCCACCGGTTCTCGATATACCCGACGTGAAACGCCAGGGTGGTCACTGACCTGGTGAATTCGAACAACATATCAGTCTCGCGCGTGCTCATGTCGTCAGCAACTACGAGTGCCATGTCTACTTCCGCCCAGCAGGAATATCGAACAGCGCCTCAGCCGCCTTACGCGCCGGGCTCCAGTTCTTGCAGTCGTCGCCTTCGATGATGCGTTTCTTCTGGCGAGCTTCACGCGCCTGTTTGGCCTCAAGCACCTTTTCGGGATTGCCGTAAAGGTAGGATTCTTGGGCGTGTGAGTGCATGGCAGCGGAATGCAAAAAGCCCCGACAGCGTTGGCTGGCAGGGCTTTGAATGAATTTCAGGGTGAGTTCTGCCATCGAAGGCTGAACTGGAGCTTTCGCTCGATCGTCAAGCGTGGTCTCTGTTTCGCCCACACCACTACGACGACTAAGTTTGCAGAATACACCATCCGTTGTGCTTGTCAAGCTGCGATGCGCAATATTTTGCGTGTCGCCCGAACTTCTTCTGGCATGTCAGGCCACCAGCGGTTGCCCTTGCAAACATTATCCCTGGCGGGAATCACTTGTAGATTTCCCTCCCAGTGCAGTCCAAACACAATCCGCATGCCTTTGAATGGACCGTAGGTGGCTACTGGGCCTTGAAGTGGGACGATATGATCGACATGGTGCGGGATTCCCGTTTCGGCGGTAAGCCGCGCAGCCTCCGCATAGATTGCCGCGATCTTCTTCGGGTCGGCCCATGGTGGCGTCGCCCGAATCTGGGCGGCCTCGCGCTGGCGACCTTCCTCAGACAGTCTCTCGACCATACCATCAAGCGAATACTCGTGTGCCCATTGCGCTACCTTGTCTGCATTTTGCTCCCACCACAATTCTTCTTTGCGCCGCATCTCTTCGGCTTCAAACTGATTTCTTTCGTCCCGCTTTTCCGTCCACCGCGTATCTTCCGTCTTAGCCTCACAGAAGACGCAAGTTGTGTTCTTCATGCATGCGGGGTATTGATCGTGGCGTCTACCTCCGAAGAATCTATTCGGCAATTCGACGCGACAAGTTTTGCAAATCCTTAACTTCGGCAGCGCCCCTAATAGATGGGGATGACGTTCGCATGACTTGCACGTATCGCTATCAGTGGCAAACTGGGAAATGGTTTTTTGTCGATTGCATTCAGTGCATCGCCGGCAATTTTTTTGAAAGCTGTCTGCGTAGTCCATCCACTCTTGGAGACAAGAGAACCCCCAGAACCATGTGCTCACGATAGCAAACTCCGCGCGCGACCTGTCGTATGCGCCACCGAAGCCATCATACAAGTCATCACGCCGTCGAATTTCTTCTGGTGTTTGTCCCACGATTCGACCGGCAGCCCAGCAGCCAATGCGCGCTCTGAATCTGAGTAGCGCTTGGCTCCTGTTCCGCCGCATTTGTTGCACTTGGTGGAGTGACCGGATTCCATCGTGTATCCGGTTCCGTGGCAGGTGTCGCATGTATCAATGAGATATTCCTTGATGCATGCCGTCGCCAGTCTCTGTGCGTACGTCAACTCGACCCTAAGCCGCTGGGCCGCCTTGTTGGCAAGAAGATGAAGGGCGCGCTTGCCAGCAGACCGGTCATTGGCGAACTTGAACCGCAAAAGTGCAGAGCCGAGCGCATCGGACATACCAAGCGCAGTGATGCGGTCAATCGACTTTTCCTCGCGCTCGTTCCATGCGAGATTTGACGAATGCACATCACTTGCAATCTTCTCTCGAATCATCACAAACCCCGCTTGATTTAGCTTCGATATTCTACCAACAAATAAAATAAGCACAACTACAAATGTTTGGAGTTGTCAATCGGCAAGCTGCAATTATTCGTCCGGCACTTCCTCGCCATATCGACTAGCGACAAACGTCCGCATTGCCGCTACCAATGGCGTAGGTCCATTCATCCTGTGATGGCTCGGGTCGCGCTTCGGATTTGTCGGGTGTGTAACCGGGAACGTGAACTGCGCTGCCCATTCGCGCTGCCATGTATCTAAGCCGATCTTCTCGCGCTCGATGATCGGGCCAGCTTCACTCCACCGCGTTGATGGGCTCCACTGATACGTTGCGACAATTACGTAGGATCGATCAGAGCAATACCGAACATCCAACCCTTCGGCTTGTGCCGCCCAATAGTCGAGTTGCGCGCCAACAAGTTCAGATACTTTCATTTGTCTTCAAGTCCAGTCAGGTTGATAAATCGGTAATCCACGCCTTCCTCCTTCGCCCAATCCGGCACGACCTCCGGCACCGGCTTATCCCGCCATTTCCGGTTGTGCCGCGTCGGCGCTACATATCGTGGGCGGTGTAGGAGGAATAATGCAGCTAGGGCGCAGACGGCGAACAGGCCGAGGAGGAAGCCTATTAGGAGGCCGGGGATGAAGTAGGAGGTCATTTAGCACCTCGCTCGACGGTCCGCCCGCATCGGGTGCAAACGTCACAAACGTAGACGCGTCTCGTGCGCGCCTGGATTTCGGATACCAACATAAATCCGTCCGCAAGGATATCGCCTGTACGCTGCGGAGGAAGCCGATCATATCTAGCTTCAAAGTTGCATCCTCCGATCCAGCGACCGGCACGCGGGCAAATACTTGTGTTCTCGGTTTCGTCGTGCATGGTCAGTGTCCGCAAGGTACGTTGCCATCGTCATCGGCGCTACGTCCGCATTGGATGCACGTGAGTGGATTCCCACCTTGATATAGGCCGGCGCGCATACGGACGCCAGCAGCGCGCAAATCCTGCCCGACGACGTTGATCTGATCGAAGATATATTCGCTAAACGGACGTGCGCCTAGGCGCGAACGCTTGGGCCATGCCGGGATAGGGCTGTCGGGGAAATAATTCATGTTTGCTCCTTGCGCGCGGCATCAATGGCTGCGAGTGCGTGCGTAACCAGCATCCCAGTCGGATTGAACTCGTCGCTCGTTCCGGCGAACATTTCCCGGTCGTGGCGAATGGCGCTCTCAAGTTCCAATAGCGCACCCATCAGACCATAGGCGCGAACCCGCTCAACCGGAATATCGCCGCGCTCAATGAGAAAGCGGGCACGCGATACCTGGTTGTCGTGGTTGGCCTGCCAGTGGTTGCGCTCTACGGTCAGAGCCGATGCATGCTCGACGGCTTCTTGCCAGCGTCTCTTCCAGTCGGCGCTATCCTCCCGCAGCGCCCGCACCTCAGCGATAAGGGCGAGGATTGCGGCGGGGTCAATCGCTGATAGCGAGCGCTTTTCGTAGTCACGATCGCTCACATGCGTCGGCTCGCCGTGGGATATTTCCCAATCCTCCGGGTAGTGCTTCGAACGGTATTGCCACAGATCAGGCGCCTTCGCCAGCGCTTCCAATTCGTCGATGTCGATCATTTCGTCTCCTTATCCTCGTGAGAGTAGGGTGAATGCTGCTGCAGCCACTCTTGATACTTGCCCGTTTCCAAGGCCTTTAAGTCTGTGTGACCTATAGGCCACCCCATGAGCCATTCGACCCAATCCGGATTCAGCGGGCCACTCTCCGTAGCGAAAACGAAGTGGTCCAACCGGTCGTAGGTTCGGTCTCGTCCATCTTTGCGGGTCAGTGCTTTGATGGACGACGCCTTGTGCATGGATGCCGTTGGCGTCGGAATACTGCGCTTCTTCACCGCGGTCGCCAGTCCGTCGCCACTCGATTTGCTCGCACCCTTCCTGTTGTGATTCCCACAGACGGTTGGAGTGGGCCAGAATCCAGATCCTTTCTCGCTCGTGATCGGCGCCGCAATCGCCCGCGGAAAGCACTCCCCATTCCGCATGGAACCCCATCTCGGCCAGGTCTCCAAGTACTCGTCCGAGTCCTCTAGAAGTGAGCATTGGGCTGTTTTCCACGAAGACGATTCGCGGTCGTACTTCGCGAACGATCCGAGCCATTTCGACCCAGAGACCGCTTCGCGCGCCTTCGAGACCGGCGCCGTTTCCAGCGGCACTGATGTCCTGACAGGGAAATCCGCCAGCCACGACATCAACAACTCCTCGCCAAGGTCGTCCGTCGAAAGTCCGAACGTCATTCCAAATCGGGAACGGCGGCATGGTTCCGTCGTTTTGCCGCGCAACGAGGACGGCTTGGGCGTAGGGATCAAATTCAACGGCGCAAACGCATCGATGCCCGAGCAACTGACCTGCGAGAATTCCTCCACCATGGCCCGCGAAAAGATGAAGCTCATTCAAGCGACCTCCAATTCTTGTTGTTCAACCAATCCCATTTTCCGGGCGCGTACCGGCTCCCACTCTGCGTACGCGCGATCCCAGATGTCGAATTTATTCTCTTTCGGCGCCCCAGACTGGTCGATATATCTGTGACAGAAGACGCAACCTGGCACGGTATATCGATGGTCCGCCTTGATACCCATCCCCTTCCCATGCACCGCCTGATTGGAGTGGCACGGCACGACCGAGACATCGAATTCAAGGCGCCAGCACACGTCAGACACTTGGAGAAAACACCTTTCCCCTCTGCAAGCCGCCAGATACTTCGCCCCTTCCTCGGCGGTCGGCCGCTTCGCCTTCCGCTTGAGACCGACTCTCTTCTTCGCCTCCTGGTTGCGCTCGAATTGCTGGCGGGTGGGCGAGAAGGGTGAGCCTTTGCGGGAGAAGGGCGAGCGCTGCATGGGTTTTTTGCGGGTGAGGGTCATGCGACATGCCTCCACGTTGTGCCATTCCGAGCGCGCCGCACCATCTGCTCGGAGATGCCCAACTCCCCCGCTAATTCATGGTTGCTCTTTTCGCTGTCCCTGATTAACCTGACTTGAGACTCGGTCATCTTGGAACTCGGATGCGCATCGCCTCTAATGCGCGTGCCATGAATATCCATGTCTTTCAGATTGCCGTTGCGGGTATCCCATCGAAGGTTATCCAGACGGTTATCTGCTCTATTGCCGTTGTTATGGCAGGAATCCAAATCACGCTCATTGATTGCCGGGCGAAACACCTGGAGCATGGCGCGATTAACGCATAACGTCTTACAGCGACCTTTGTCGTGCAGAGTCACGGTCTGATACCCGTCATGCAGTCTCAATGCCTTTACCCGCCCCTTGGTGACTCTCGTTGATCCTAGGGGGCCATTCGTGACTCGATCAAGTGAGCGGATTCGGCCATGAGTAGAAACCTCATAAAGACCACACCACCCGACTACCGGCCTCCAGATTTCAGTATCCAATTCCAACCCCCATCGCTTCATAGCCCTGTTCGACAGGCTCGCTCCACTGCACATCACGCTCGGCGCCAAAGGCGCTCATCAACTCCTGCAACTCCGACATTTCCGCCTTCGTCATCTTGCTTGTCGATTGACCCAGCACTACAAAGCCACCGTCGAGCCCAGGAACCGCACGTTGCTTTTTGAGTCCAGCGCTGAAAATGTGCTTCCAGTCTTCCGGCGCGAGCTTCAGGCCATGCCACTCGACCTGACGCGAAATGTCGGTCAGCATGGCCCAGAGGCGCGCATTCTGAAGAATGGAGCGTGTGGCGGGCTTCACCTCGACGCAAAATCCGTCAGGCGCGCACTTAATGGCCTCAATGGCTTTTGAGCGAGCGACGGCATGGGACAAAACAAACGCCTGCTTATCCATGGGAATCCTCCTCAGGCCAAACTGCACCCTTAGAAACACGGCAGGCATGAACCTGCGTAATCCCAAATTCCAGCGACAACTCCTTGAGGGATGCGCCGTTTTCCCTCATCGCCCTTAATCGAGCAGCTGATTCAATGGTGAGCTTTGCCTTGCCGTTCCGCGTTAGCGCCGGCTGTCTGTTCTTCTTTACGCAGTCTTTGGCGTTGTCGAGATAAGTGCCAATAAAGAGATGATTTGGATTGACGCATGCAGGTACATCGCAGCGATGACAAATAACCATTCCCTTGGGAATTTCCCCATTGTGGGCCTCAAATGACCGGCGATGTGCAAAGCCCTGTCTGCCGTTCGCTTTCATAAATCCGTATCCTTGCGCATTGACGGCTCCCATCCATATCCAGCAACCACATTCAGGGACGCGCTCAATATTCATTTCGATCCGAACTGAAATTGGCGCCCGGTAAGCAAGTTGCGCGCGACGCAACGGCCCGACTTGTTTTCTCTTTCCGCCCATCAGTAGTTTCCTCCGCGACCATCCGGCGCATTGATAACAGCCCGGCTTGCAAGTTGGCGGGCGGTGGCGTGGACTAGGCGAAAAACCATTTTGTCGCCGCTCATGACGTCGCTCCAAAAAATCCGCCCGCATGCAGCAACCAGATAAGTACAGCGCAGTCGATGCATTTCATCCACACGTTGTGCGGTTCGCGTGGTTCCCCATGTTTCGCTAGATTGATACCCATCTCCAGCGTTATCAGAATAAGCAACGTAATTTGCGGCCAATGAAGTGTCATACCGCCCCCGCATTGCTTCGCACAATCCAATGCCCGTAGAAACCGCGCAACCATGAGAACATGTACAGGAAGCACAGTGCGAAAATCCCGTACTGCTGCGCATGCCACGTCGTGTAAAGCCAAAAAGGCTGCGATGCCAGCCCAAACAGGCAGGCGTACCGACGACGTGATTCGCGTTTGTCCTGCGAAAGAAAGACGGCGGCGACGCCACAGAGGCCTATAGCTAGTTGATCAATCATCGGTGAGCCCCCGCCGCTGCGTCTCTCTGCGCCCGCTCGCGCGTCTCCTTGGCCTGACGAACAAGGTCATACTCCGACTCGGCTTCCCACCGCAGCATGTGGGCGACGCCCGCAAACCTCGCGACTTCCAGAAGAACAGAGTCGTCTTTCATCCCCTTGGCTGCCATTTCCTCGATGCGGGCCAAATGCGCCTTGCAGCGCACAATGAGTTCCGATGTGTTCACTCCGTCTCTCCCTTCACTTCCTCAGTAACCTGTGTATGCGCAATGGCGCGGCGCTGTGCATCCTGGAGGATTCGACAGAACCGATCCGGTGAGCAGAAAATTCCGGCCTCAGCCATCATGTCAAGCATCTGCCGATGCGAAATCCCCGCGAGAAGGGATGAGGTTGTGGGTTCG
>Ga0255336_100699_pt1 | contig 41495 bp, 35 predicted proteins | sample MeOH1_35cm_T3_17_FD_189102 | JGI IMG/M metagenome (GOLD analysis project Ga0255336, IMG submission 189102) | Sandy soil microbial communities from University of British Columbia, Vancouver, Canada - MeOH1_35cm_T3_179 | ecosystem: Engineered > Artificial ecosystem > Sand microcosm > Unclassified ...
ACGATCGCGACGTCCGCGTGCTGATGCGCTGCGAGCGCCCCGAGTTGATCGTGTTCGCGGATGTTCTTTCGCCCGACGAGTGCGGTGAGATGATCGAGCGCTCGCGGCATCGGTTGAAACGTTCGACCATCGTCGATCCGGCCACCGGCAGGGAAGACGTGATACGCAACCGCACCAGCGAAGGCATCTGGTATCAACGTGGCGAGGACGCGTTCATCGAGCGGATCGAGCGGCGCATTTCGAGTCTGATGAACTGGCCGGTCGAGAACGGCGAAGGATTGCAGATTCTGCGCTACGGCGCGACCGGCGAATACCGCCCGCATTTCGACTACTTTCCGCCCGATCAACCCGGCAGCGCGGTGCATACCGCGCAGGGCGGCCAGCGCGTGGCGACGCTGGTGATCTATCTGAACGACGTGCCCGACGGCGGCGAAACGATTTTTCCGGAAGCGCGCATCTCGGTCGCGGCGAAGCAGGGCGGCGCGGTGTATTTCCGCTATATGAACGGCTCGCGTCAACTCGACCCGCTGACCTTGCACGGCGGCGCGCCGGTGCTCAACGGCGAAAAATGGATCATGACGAAGTGGATGCGCGAGCGCGCCTATGGATGATTTTTTTGCTGCGGTGCGCGGCGCTGCATGCGTTCATGCTGTCTTGTACACGTCGGGATTGTGCAGCTCCATATAACGCTCGGGGTTCGCCAGTTCACGGAAGCCGTGCGGCCTGTACACATGATGTGCGTCGGTCGTCACCAGCACGATTCTGCGTAGACCCGTGAGCGATGGGCTGGCGAAAACGTGCTTCATCAACGCCGACGCATAGCCCTTGCCGCGATAGTCCGGCAGCACGAAAACGTCGCACAGGTAGGCGAACGTCGCCTCGTCGGTGATCAGGCGCGCGAAGGCGATCTGCCGGCCGCCGACATAGCCGCCGAAACATAGCGAGCCCGCGATCGCACGCTCCAGCGTGTCGCGCGGCATGCCCTTCGCCCACGCTGTTTGCCGTGACAGGAATGCATGGATCATCTCGATGTCGAGGTTGGCCTTGTCGCTCGAAATCGTTAGTTCGGCTGCTTGCACGTCATCACCCTTTGGCCGGATCTTCGGCGCCGCGCGAACCGCCGCCGATGCTCTGGCCGGCGTCGTGCGCAAGGCCCATATAGCCGATCACCGACACCAGCGTCAGCACGCCCGCGCACAGAAACGCGAGACGGAAATCGTCGAGCGTGAAGATGCGGCCCGTCGTCTCGCCATTGAAGAACGCCGCCGCGCGCAACGATACCGCGCCGAACGCGATGCCGAGACCGATCGTCATCTGCGCGGCCGCGCTCCATAGCGTGCTTGCCGCGCTCATCTGCGGCTGCGCCACGTCGGCGTAGGCCAGCGTGGCAAGCGTCGAGAATTGCATCGAGCGCGCCACGCCGTAGATGAACACGACGAACAGCACGAGGGCAAGCGGCACCTCCGGCGTCAACAGCCCGCACGCGATGATGAACACGCCGGCCACCGCGACGTCGACGATCGACACCATGCGGAAGCCGTAACGTTGCAGAATGCGCGTGGTCAGCGCCTTCATGCCGAGGTTGCCGAGCGCGCTCGCGAGCAGCAGCAAGCCCGACTTGAACGCGGACAAGCCGAAGCCCACCTGAAACAGCAGCGGCATCAGATAAGGCACCGCGCCAATGCCGATGCGTGTGAATGAGCCCGTCACGACCGTCACGGAAAAGGTGGGAATCTTGAGCGTTGAAACGTCGATCAGCGGATGCGGGTGACGCTTCGCATGCTGGAACGCCAGCACGCCCATCAGCAACCCGCCGCCGATGACCGCCGCGGCCACCCACGGATTTTCGCCCGGCTGGCTCGCCAGTTCGGCGCCGTACAGGATCGCCGTGAGCGTCGTGCCGCTCAGCAACAAGCCGACCACGTCGAGCGGTTTGCGTTCGCTGCCGCGCAGGTTCGGCACCAGCGCGAACGCGACGGCCATCGCCGCCAGGCCGAACGGCACGTTCAGCAGAAAGATCCAGCGCCACGACGCATAGGTCGTGATGAAGCCGCCCACCGGCGGCCCGATGACCGGCGCGGCGATCGCGGGCCACGTGATGGTCGAGATCGCCTGCATCATGCGGCTCTTCTCGGTGCTGCGGACCACGATCAGGCGGCCCACCGGCACCATCATCGCGCCGCCCATGCCTTGCAGCAATCGCGCGGCCGTGAACTCCACGACGTTCTGCGACAGCCCGCACAACACCGACGCCACCGTGAACACGGCGATCGCGCTGACGAACACCGTGCGCGAGCCGCAGCGGTCGGCGACCCAGCCGCTCGCCGGAATAAAGATCGCGAGCGCCAGCATGTAGGCGGTCATGCCGAGACTCAGGCTGTTCGGTCCGACGCCGAACGACTGCGCCATCTGCGGCAGCGCCGTCGCGATCACCGTGGTGTCGAGGTACTCCATGAAGAAGGTGGCCGCGACGATATACGGCAGCCAGCCGACATGCGCGTTGCGTGTGCCGCCGGCGGTCATTGCGCTGTCTCCGCCGCACGGCGTGCGGGCTCATGAATGTCGTGAAGGTGCAGGCAGGTTCGGAGAGAGGGTCTGGATTTCATGGTTCTTGCGACTACCTTTCGAAGAGGTGTTTCCGGCCTTCGGACGACGCGAATGCGCGACAGGATCGCGGCTGCGAATAACGCTCCATTAAAGGGACGCGCCTCGTCGCCGGCCTTGAATCCTAACCTGGTAATCGCTGTTGCATCGTCGGCCAGGGCAGTCGCCCGGCGCCCGAGGCGACCGGCGCGCTCCCTGCGCGCCGGTCGGCCGGAAACACGAGCGCGCGCGTCGCTCAGTCTTTCGCGGCGTACTCGCGGTCGAGCTTGTCGTACAGCGGCTTGTTGACGAGCCGCTGGCGTTCGCTGAACGGCGCGACGAGCGTCGCGTCCTCGTCGAGGCGGCCGTTGTTTTTCAACGTGCCGAGCGCGCGCTGCATGCCGAGCACCGCGCCTTGCAGCGCCGCGTTCGCGTACAGCACGATGCCGTAGCCGAGTTGCGCGAGCGCCTCGCGCGATTGCACCGGCGTCTTGCCGCCGATCACGATGTTGATCAACTGCGGCCGGTCGAACAGCGACGGCAGACGTTCGATGTCGGCGAGCGATTCGGTCGCCTCGATAAACAGAATGTCGGCCCCGGCCTCGATGAAACGGTGACCGCGTTCGATCGCGTCCTCGATGCCGTGGACCGCCGCCGAGTCGGTGCGCGCCATGATCTGCAGATTGCGGTCCTCGCGGGCATCCACGGCCGCGCGAATCTTGCCGACCATCTCGCTCGTGCCGACCACTTCCTTGCCGGCGAAGTGGCCGCATTTCTTCGGCATGACCTGGTCCTCGAACTGGATCACGTCGGCGCCGCTGCGCTCGAGCACGCGCACCGTCTGACGCACATTCAGCGCGTTGCCGAAGCCGGTGTCGGCATCGACGATCAGCGGCAGCGCGACCGCGTCGCGAATCCGCGCGGTATGTTCGGCGACTTCGGCGAGACCGATGAAGCCGAGGTCGGGCAGGCCGAGCGACATGTTGGTGACGCCCGCGCCGGTGATGTAGAGCGCTTCGAAACCGGCGTCCTCGATGACACGCGCGCTCATCGCGTTGAAGGCGCCGGGCACCAGCAGGCCCTGGCGTTGCTCGACCTTGGCGCGGAAGGCGGCGCGGCGTGTGGCGGAAGTGGTCATGACGGTGTGTCTCCGAAAAAGGTAAGCGGGTTTGAGAGGCGGCCGTGATTTTGCAGGAAGCATGCCATCGCGCGAGGCTCCGGGACTTAGGCAATCGAATCAGGAGCTTGCGGCGCGAAGCGGCGCTGCGCGGGTTCATGGCAGAATGCGCGTGTGTTCCGTGAAACGTTTCATGGAACGTTTCAACTGTTCGCGGAGTTACCGCAATGTCCACGTTCCCGTCGCTCGTCGCGAATGCCAATACGGCGCTGCCTGGCGTTGCCCTCGTCAGTATCAGCCGCTTGAAGTCGCTTTGCGAGGCCGTCGCGCCGCGTTACGCCGGGCGCGCCCGATTCTTTTCGGTTCGCGAAGGCTACGGCGCGGCCGTCACCGCCTTGCAGGCCTACGTGGATGCGGGCTCGGTCGACGTGGTGCTGGCTGCCGGCTCGAACGGCGCCTACCTGCGCGACAACCTGAACGTACCGGTCGTCATGGTCAAGGTGAACGGCTTCGACGTGCTCGGTGCGATTGCCCGCGCCGCCACCACGTGGCCCGGCGCGCGGATCGGCCTGGTGCTGCACGAAACGATCTCGCACGAACTCGCGGATCTCGGCGCGTGGCTCAAGGTCGGGCTGACGCAGCGCGCCTACCGTTCGATCGACGAAGTGCGGCTCGCCGTCGAGAAGCTGGCCGCCGAAGGCTGCGGCGTCATCATCGGCCCCGGCATGGCTTGCGATTTCGCGCAGCAAGCCGGGCTCGAAAGCGTTTTCCTGTACTCGCTCGGCGCGGTCGAGGAAGCGTTCGAGCGCTCGGTCGAACTGGCGCGGGTGAGCCGTCAGAAGGAGTCGAAGCGCGTGCGGCTGAATACGATCGTGGCCCATCTGCGCGACGGCGTCGCCGCTTTCGACGACGCCGGCGTGCTCGAAGCGGTCAACCCGGCGATGCTCGAACTGCTGGGCCTCGGCGCCCCGAAAGAAGCTCTTTCGGCGGACCGCCAACAGGACGCGGCGGCGCAAGTCGCGCGCGTCGTCGGTCCGTGGCTGCGCGAAACGCTTGCGAACGACCTGCCGATCGAGGAACGGATCGAGCGGATCGGCGGCCGCGCGCTGATCGTCAACTGCGTGCCGATCATGGAGCATGGCGCGCGCTCCGGCTCGGTGGTGACGGTGCAGGACGCTCTCGTCGCGCAGCGGATCGACCATTCGCTACGCACCAGCCAGCGGCCGAAGCATCTGGTCGCGCGGCATCGGCTGGACGAGTTGATCGGCGGATCGGCGGCGCTCGAACGGGTGCGGCGGCTCGCGCGCGCGGGCGCCGCTCACGACGCCACCGTGCTGCTCACCGGCGAAAGCGGCACCGGCAAGGAACTGGTCGCGCAAGGCATCCACAACGCCGGCCGGCGGCGCGGCAATCCGTTCGTCGCGTTCAATTGCGCGGCCTTGCCCGAGGGGCTGATCGAAAGCGAACTGTTCGGTCACGAGGAGGGCGCGTTCACCGGCGCGCGCCGTGGCGGCAAGCCGGGCCTTTTCGAAATCGCGCACACGGGCACGATCTTCCTCGATGAAATCGGCGAAATGTCGGCCGCGTTGCAAAGCCGTCTGCTGCGCGTGCTGCAGGAGCGCGAGGTGATGAAGCTCGGTTCCGGGCGCGCCACGCCGGTCGACGTGCGGGTGATCGCCGCGACGCATCGCGATCTGCATGCGCTCGTCGAACAGGGATTGTTTCGCGCGGATCTGTATTTTCGTCTGAATCTGCTTCGGATAGAATTGCCGCCGCTGCGCGAACGGCGCGGCGATGTCGCGCAACTGGCGCGGCACTTGTTAAGCCGCGGGGCGCGCCAATATGGGTTGTCGGAGGCGACGCTCGACCGGGTGCTGACGTTTCTCGCACCCTTGTTCGAGCATTACGCGTGGCCCGGCAATGTCCGGGAACTGGAAAACCTGCTGACGCGCGCCGCGATCTATCTAAGCGACGCGGCCGGCCAAGGCCAGGATAGGCGGGATTTGCAGTCGATGTTCCCGGAGTTCGGGCGAATGAAACAGGCGCCGGCTGTCGCAACGCCCGCCGCGCCGATGTCCCGAGCCGGCGAAGACGAACACGCGCCGGCCCGCACTTCCCCGACTCGCGAGGACGTCATGCGCGCTCTCGAGCAGTCGGGCGGCAATCGCGCGGCGGCCAGCCGCGCACTCGGAATCGGCCGCACGACCCTCTGGCGGCTCATGAAAGCCGATCCGCCGCGATAGCTGCCAGCGGCGCGATAAATAGCGCATGACTATTGCTATCATTAAAACAATCCGCTTTACCTATTAAGCGCGGTCTGACATACTGGCTCCACTTTCCAACCACTCCGAAAGAGGACTCAGCAAATGCCGATCATCAATAGTCAAGTCAAACCGTTCAAGGCACAGGCTTATCACAACGGCGAATTCGTGACCGTCACCGAAGAAAGCCTGAAGGGCAAGTGGTCGGTTTTCGTTTTCTACCCGGCCGACTTCACGTTCGTTTGCCCGACCGAACTGGGTGACCTGGCCGATCGCTACGCCGATTTCCAGAAGCTCGGCGTTGAAATCTACAGCGTGTCGACCGATACGCACTTCACGCACAAGGCATGGCACGACACGTCGGACACGATCCAGAAGATCAAGTACCCGATGATCGCCGACCCGACCCTGGCTATCTCGCGCAACTTCGACGTGTTGATCGAAGAAGAAGGCCTGGCGCTGCGCGGCACGTTCGTGATCAACCCGGAAGGCGAGATCAAGCTGTGCGAAGTCCACGACAACGGCATTGGCCGCGACGCCGGCGAACTGCTGCGCAAGGTGCAGGCCGCGCAATACATCGCCGCGCATCCGGGTGAAGTTTGCCCCGCCAAGTGGACGCCGGGCGCTGAAACGCTGACCCCGTCGCTCGACCTGATCGGCAAGATCTAAGGTCTCAAGACCCTTTGCAGTCAGCGCCTCGCGGCGCATCGCCGCGCGGGCCGCTTTTCACAGCGGCCCGCGCGTCCCCGGGCCGCGCACGTCCTATCCGATGTGCGCGGCGCCGGGAACCCAACACCCCTCGTCACGGAATCGAAAGCCATGCTGGACGCCAATCTCAAGACTCAGTTGAAAACATACCTGGAAAAGGTGAGCAAGCCGATCGAGATCGTCGCGTCGCTCGACGACAGCGCGAAATCGCAGGAGCTGCTGGCGTTGCTGAACGATATCGCGACGTTGTCGGAACGCGTCACCGTGATCGAACGCCGTGGCGACGACGAGCGCAAGCCGTCGTTCTCGATCGGCGAGCCGGGCAAGGCCACAGGCATCCGTTTCGCCGGCATTCCGATGGGGCATGAATTCACGTCGCTCGTCCTCGCGCTTTTGCAGGTCGGCGGCCATCCGGTCAAACTCGACGACGCGGTGATCGAACAGATCCGCAACCTCGACGGCGACTATCAATTCGAAACGTATTTTTCGCTGTCATGCCAGAACTGCCCGGAAGTCGTGCAGGCGCTGAACGTGATGGCGCTCATCAACCCGCGCATCCGCCACGTGGCGATCGACGGCGCGCTGTTCCAGAACGAAGTCGAGGCGCGCCAGATCATGGCGGTACCGACCATGTTCATGAACGGCGAAGTGTTCGGCCAGGGCCGCAGCGGCGTGAAGGAAATTCTCGCGAAGCTCGACACCAACGCCGGTGCGCGCGCCGCGAAGGAACTGGAAAAGAAGCCGGTGTTCGATACGCTGATCGTCGGCGGCGGTCCCGCGGGCGCGGCGGCGGCGATCTACTCGGCGCGCAAGGGCATTGCGACGGGCGTGGTGGCGGAACGCTTCGGCGGCCAGGTGCTCGATACGCTGGCGATCGAAAACTTCGTCTCCGTGACGGAAACCGAGGGGCCGAAGTTCGCGACGGCGCTCGAACAGCACGTGAAGAGCTATGAAGTCGACATCATGGACGTGCAGCGCGCCGAAGCGCTGATCCCCGGCCGCATCAACGCAGTGCGTCTTGCCAACGGCGCGGTGCTCAAGGCGAAAACCATCATTCTGGCGACCGGTGCGCGCTGGCGCGAAATCAACGTGCCCGGCGAGCGCGAGTATCGCAATCACGGCGTGGCGTACTGCCCGCATTGCGATGGCCCGCTGTTCAAGGGCAAACGCGTCGCAGTGATCGGCGGCGGCAACTCCGGCGTGGAAGCGGCGATCGACCTCGCGGGCATCGTGCGCGAAGTCACGCTGTTCGAATTCGGCGCCCAGTTGCGCGCGGACGAAGTGCTGCAACGCAAGCTGCGCAGCCTCGCCAACGTGACGATCGTCACTCAGGCGCAGACCACGGAAATCACCGGCGACGGCAAGAAGGTCAACGGACTGGTCTACAAGGATCTGCGTTCGGGCGAAACGAAGAACGTCGAACTCGAAGGCGTGTTCGTGCAGATCGGTCTCGTGCCGAACACCGAATGGCTCAAGGGCACGGTGGAGTTGTCGAAGCACGGCGAAATCGTCGTCGATGCTCGCGGCGCGACGTCGGTGCCGGGCGTGTTCGCCGCCGGCGACGTGACCACGGTGCCGTTCAAGCAGATCGTGATCGCGGTGGGCGAGGGCGCGAAGGCATCGTTGAGCGCATTCGATCACCTGATCCGCAATAGCGAAGAAGTGGAAGTGGTGAAAGAGGCTGAAGCTGAAGTGGCAGTGTGAGTGAGTGGTTGGTTGGGTAGTGGACGGCGGCCTGCGGGCCGCCGTTTTTATTTGAGGCGTGCGGTGTTTTAAGGTGAAAAGACAGAGGTCGAACGCAACGTTTGATTCCGTGCGTTCGCCCCCCCCTCAAACCACTTCAAGCCCACAACTCCGACATCTCGATGTCGCGCAGATCGAACACCAGCACTTCCGCGTCATGGCCTTGCGTGAAGCTCAGCGCTTGCTCGCCGCGCACGCGCGCGCCGTCGCCTTCGCCGAATTCGACGCCGTTCACCGTCACGCTGCCGCGCGCCACGTGAACATACGCATAGCGATTGCTGGCGAGTTCGAGCCGGGCGCTTTCATCGCCATCGAAAAGACCGGCATAAACCCGCGTATCCTGTTGCAGCACCAGCGAATCGTTCGCGCCATCCGGCGAGAGCACGAGGCGCAGCACGCCGCGCTTCTGATCCGCGCCGAAGTGACGCTGCTGATAACGCGGCTGCGTGCCCTTTTGCCCCGGCGCAATCCAGATCTGCAGAAAGTGCACCGGCTCGCTCTTCGAATGGTTGTATTCGCTATGCGCGACACCCGTGCCCGCGCTCATCAACTGAACGTCGCCGGGCACGATCACCGAGCCGGTGCCCATCGTGTCCTTGTGCTCCAACGCGCCTTCCAGCACGTACGAAAAAATCTCCATGTCGCGGTGCGGATGCTTGCCGAAGCCTTGCGCCGGTGCGACACGGTCGTCGTTGATCACCAGCAGGTCGGAAAAGCCGTTCTGCTTCGGGTCGTGATAGTTCGCGAAAGAAAACGTATGACGCGAACTGAGCCAGCCGTGCTCCGCGCGGCCGCGTTGATTGGCGTGTCTGATATCGAGCATCGTGTTTCTCCTGGGTTGTTTGCGATCGGGCAATGGTGAGTCCGCGATCCATGAATGACAGTGTAGGTCAATCAGGATGGCTATAATCGCCGTCATACGGGAAACACTGTCACGACACGGTGGACAATACGATGCAACTCGATGACATGCGGATCTTCGTCGCCACGGTCGACGCTCATAATTTCACCGCGGCGGCCAGGCGGCTGGCGCTCTCGAAGCAATTCGTCAGCCGGCGCGTGATGGCGCTCGAAGAAGCACTCGGCGTGCAATTGCTGATCCGCAATACGCGCAAGCTGGCCGTGACCGAACTCGGTCAGGAGTTTTACGAGCGCGCCAAACGCATCCTCGGTGAAGTGGAAGACGCCGAACAGGCCATGTCGCTGCGGCGCGCCGGTCCGCGAGGGCTGCTACGCGTGAGCGCGCCGATGTCGTTCGGCATGACGCATCTGTCGCCGCTGGTGGCGGCGTTCCTGCGCGAGCATGGCGACGTGCGCTTCGACATGGAGTTGAGCGACCGCACCGCCGACGTGGTGGGCGAGGGCTTCGACATGGCGATCCGCATCGGCACGCTGGCGGATTCCACGCTGATCGCGCAGAAGCTCGTCGACGTGAGGATGGTGGCGTGTTGCAGTCCCGGCTATCGGCGGCGGCGCGGGGCGCCTGCGGCGCCTGCCGATCTGCAACGTCACGCGTGCCTGTTGTATGGGCACGGCGGGGCGGTGAACTGGGAGTTCATCGTCGAGGGCGCGCACAAGAGCATCGAAGTGCACGGGCCGTTGCGGGCCAATAACGGCGAACTGATTCGCGATGCCGCCGTGGCCGGATTGGGCATCGCGCGGCTGCCCGACTTCATCGTTGCCGACGCGTTAAAAAGCGGCAAGCTCGTGACCGTGCTCGAGGAATTCCTGCCCGCCGCGGCGAGCGTCTACGCGGTTTATCCGCAGCATCGGCAAAGCTCTCTGACGATTCGAGCCTTTGTCGAATTCTTGCGCAAGCATTTGAAGAAGCAGTTGGCGGCGTGATTCGCCAGGTCGCCATGACAACACATCGCCACCTCGCGGCGGCAGCCGGCTCGATGCATGCCGGCCGCCGTCGCGTCGCTCATCGCGCTACTCGCCGCTCAGCCGTTGCGGAAAATGAAGCTATAGCCGTTCAGCGCCGGCACGCCGCCCAGGTGCGCGTACAGCACGCGCGACCCTTCCGGGAATTCGCCGTTGCGCACCATGTCGATCATGCCGTGCATCGACTTGCCTTCGTAAACCGGATCGGTCAGCATGCCCTCGAGGCGCGCGCACAAGCGGATCGCCTCCAGCGTGCCGTCGTTCGGCAAGCCATATTCGGGACCGCCGAAGCGCTCGTCCAGCACCACGTCCTTGCTGGTGATGTCGCGCCCCAGTTCGACTTTTTCCGCGGTCTGCTTCGCGATTCGGATGATCTGCTCGCGCGTTTGCGCGGGCTTCGCGGACGCGTCGATGCCGATCACGCGCTCGGCGCGGCCGTCCGCGGCGAAGCCGACCACCATGCCGGCCTGCGTGCTGCCCGTCACCGAGCACACCACGATGTAGTCGAACTTGAAACCCAGTTCCGCTTCCTGCTGCCGAACTTCTTCAGCGAAGCCGACGAAACCCAGCCCGCCCAACGGATGATCCGAGCAGCCGGCGGGAATCGCGTAAGGCTTGCCGCCGGCCGCGCGCACGCTCTCCAGCGCGTCTTCCCAACTCTTGCGAAAGCCGATGTCGAAGCCGTCGGCCACGAGCCGCACATCGGCGCCGAGAATGCGCGACATCTGGATATTGCCGACGCGGTCGTACACCGCATCCGAGTAGTTGACCCAGTTCTCCTGCACGAGCACGCACTTCATGCCCAGATGCGCGGCGACGGCGGCCACCTGGCGAGTCTGGTTCGACTGGATCCCGCCGATCGAAACGAGCGTGTCGCAACCCTGCGCCAGCGCTTCGGGAATCAGATATTCGAGCTTGCGCGTCTTGTTGCCGCCAAATGCAAAACCGCTGTTGCAGTCCTCGCGCTTCGCATACAGATGCACTTTGCCGCCGAGGTGATCGCTCAGGCGTTTTAGCGGTTGGATCGGCGTCGGCCCGAAAGTCAGCGGATGACGCGGGAATCGTTGCAGGTTCATGGCAGTTCCTGTGATGAGTAGGTTCGACGCGAACAGCAGGTCGTCGCGTTGAGACAATGGTAGGGAAAAGCGCCAGAAATGAGCTTGCGAAAAAATTGCGATGGGCGTAATTTTGAAAAGAGAAATGTCAAAGTGACTTAATAAAAACTTGTGAACTAACCTATGAGCGCAACGAAAGTGCGAAGCGCGCCGGCCGCATCGGCTGCCGCCCAATCACAAGCCGATCCGCTGCAATCGCTCGATCGCATCGACCGCGCGATCCTGCGCCAGTTGCAAACGGACGCGTCGATTTCGAACGTCGCGCTCGCGGCAAAAGTGAAGCTGAGCGCGCCGGCGTGCTTGCGGCGCGTCGAGCGGCTCAAGGAGTCGGGACTGATTCGCGGCGTGGTTGCGTTGATCGATCCGAAAGCGGCGGGCGCGGGGATGCTGGTGATCATCGGCGTGGTGCTGGATCGCTCCACGCCCGAGTCGTTCGCGGACTTCGAGAAAGCCGCGCAGAAGGTGCCGGGTTGCATGGAGTGCCACGTCGTGACCGGCGAATTCGACTACTTCATGACGATCCGCACGCGCGACAGCGACAGCTTCAACCGTTTGCATGCGGAGCAGTTGCTTTATCTGCCGGGCGTCCGGCAGATTCGCTCGTTCATGGTGCTCAAGGAAATTCTCTCGACCACGAAATTTCCGCTGTGAGCGCCGCTGTAGCCCCGGCTGCGATGCCTTGATGCCTCGATGCGGAAAGACGCGCATGCTGTCATAAAAGCCCTTGCTGGCCGACTAAACATCGAGACCACTCGCGGGCGGCACGACCAGCGCCCGAACGGGTGAAACGTGCGAACTTTCCGGGACGATCATCATGGCTTGCAGCAGACGGATTTTCTTCAGGTTGATCGGCGCGGCGTCGCTTGCCGGCGGCGCGTCGGCATGGCGCATCGCGTTCGCGTCCGAGGCCGCGGTTGTGATCGCGCCGCCCGCGCTCGACGAACCGGTCTCCGCCGCCACGGCGCACGAAGAAACGGCGGTATTCGCAGGCGGCTGCTTCTGGGGCGTGCAGGGCGTGTTCCAGCATGTGCGCGGCGTCAGCAAGGCGGTGTCGGGCTATGCGGGCGGTGAGCGCGACACCGCGCACTACGAGACGGTGAGCGGCGGCGAGACCGGCCATGCGGAAGCCGTGCAGGTCACCTTCGACCCGGCCAGGGTCACCTACGGCCAGTTGTTGCAGGTGTACTTCTCGGTCATTCACGATCCGACCGAACTGAACCGCCAGGGGCCGGACAGCGGCACGCAATACCGCTCGGCCGTGTTCCCGATGACCGATATGCAGCGGCGCGTCGCGCAAGGCTACATCGCGCAGCTCGAGAAGGCGCATGCGTTTCGGGCGCCCATCGTCACGAAGACGGAGACGTTCAAGGCTTTTTACCCCGCCGAGTTCTATCACCAGAACTACCTCACGCTGCATCCCAACTCCGCGTATATCGCGCTTAACGATATGCCGAAGGTGGCCAACCTCAAGCGGCTGTTCCCGAATCTCTATCGCGACAAGCCGGTCCTCGTCGAAGCGGCCAGGTAGGATCGCCCGCGTTCGATGCATCAACGGCGCCGCATCGCGCGGCGCCGTGGTTTCCTGAAGGCGCATTGCGCTCGCGATTCCTTGCCACGGCGTGCTGGCACGCTCGCTCGGCCTCTCGTTGTTTCCCGTTTGCGTTTAACCGGTTTCGCACCGCTTCCGCCGACCAGGCCCGCATTTTGCACAGTGGGTCCGTCGGCAAGGCTTTCGCGGCAATGGTTCATACGAAAGGCCCGCTGTCCGGTACGCGACTCCCCGAGCAGGTGCGTTCTTGCCGGGCAACGCGTATCGTTTGCTGAAAAAACTACACGCCGCGCCTGAGAGCGCGGCGTGCGCCGGGGTGCTGTTCGATTCCTTGCGGACCCAGGCGGAACCTAAAACCCCTTCGCCCTGCGCGAGATCGGAGGCTTCTGGTGCGCAATGACAGCCGTGAAAAGCGGATCGGCACGTTCCGCAATAAACCAATAGGCATCGCGGCAGTTTCTCTGGTCGCCGTGACCCTCGGCGTTGCCGTCGTTCCGGGCGCCGCCTTGGCGCAAACGCCTTCGCCGCTGGGCGAATGGCAATACTCGGCGGGGATTCCACTGCAAAAGGTGTGGCAGCCGAGCGTTCCCGACTGGCAGTTGCGCGTCGGCGCGGCGACGTCGTTCCAGCCGCGCTACGAGGGCTCCGACCGGTATCACTTGATGGCCGGCCCGAGCGTCGACGTGCGCTACAAGGATCTGTTTTTCTTTTCGAGCGGCGAGGGACTCGGCGTCAACTTTGCGCAGGGACAAAACTGGCGTGCAAGCCTCGCGGCCATCTACGATCTCGGACGCCGCGGCCACGACGATCCGCAGGAACTGAACGGCCTCGGCAACATCAATCCGGCGCCGGGCCTCAAGCTCTCGGGCGAATACGTGGTGTCGAAGGAATTCCCGCTGGTGCTGCGCGCGGACGTCAGACGCTACTTCGGCGGCTCGAACGGCTGGACCGGCGATCTCGGCGCGTATATGCCGATGCCGGGCAGCACCAGCAACTTCTTCTGGTTCGCCGGGCCCAACGTAACCTTCGCGGACTCCACCTACATGAACAGTTGGTTCGGCGTGAATCGCGAGCAGGCGGCGCACTCGCGGTATCCGGAATATCACGCGAGCGCGGGCGTCAAGTCGGTGGGCTTCGGCATCAGCGTGGTGTGGCTGTTCGACAAGCATTGGTTCGCCACCGCGGATGGCGCATTCCAGCAACTGGTCGGCAGCGCGGGCAACAGTCCGATCACGCACCGCAAGGCGAACGGCGTGGCCGACATTTCCATCAACTACCGCTTCTGATGCGTTTGCCGATGCACGGCGAAGGCGGTGCTTAACCGATGGCCGCTATCGGGCGATGAAAGTCGGAAGCGCTATCGATGGGCAGCGGCATGCCACACGAACGTTGCGAGAAGGGCGCGGCGCAGCGGCGCGCGAACGAGATCGGCTACGGCGCGCGAGTAGGGCTCGAATGAATGGGAGGCGCTGCATGGCTCGCATGATTGACCGGCGCGGGCGGTGCAAAGTTGCGTGCCGTCGAACACAGCAATACCCGAGCCGCCTCACCCGGGCGCTGGACGGCGCGTGCTCGCGCCGCGAGGCGGCCGGTCAGCCGCGCTTCGTTTTCGCCCCGGCCTGCGTTTCGCGGTCCCAGCGCTTCAGCCAGGGCACGATGAATTCCGCGAAGCCGTCGGCGGGCGGCGACAGCGCGCGCTCGGTGGAGCGGTACAAGCACACCTCGCGGATGGTTTCCGGATCGACGATCCGCTTCATCACCAGCCCGAACGTGCGCGCGAGCGGCGCGACATAGGCGGGCGCGAGCGTCACCGCCAGCCCTTGCGATGCGAGACCGAATGCCGTGGTGACGTTGTCCACCACGTCGACCGGAATGATGCGGGCCTCGGCCGGCAGATTGGCGAGCATCTGCCCGACCGCGCGTTCGTGGTCGCGGCCGGTGGCGACGATCGGCACGTCGCGCAGATGCCGCCACTGCACACGGCGCCGCGCGCTCAACGGATGCGCCGGCGCGCACCACATCACCCACGGACTCGCGAACGCCCGCTCGCGCCCCACGCGCGCGCCGCTTTGCCGGTCGGGGCCGATCGCGAGATCCACGTCGCCGCTTTCCACGCGCTCCACCAGTTGCTCGACCACGGTGTCGACAATCCGCACGACCACTTTCGGTTTGCCGCGCGCGTATTCGGCGATGGCCGCGGGCAACGCGGTGGCCGCGAGCACCAGCGGCGCGCCGACCCGCACGATGCCGGCCGCGCGGTTGCGGATGTCGTTGGCCGATTGCGCGGCGGCGCGCACATGGCGCAACACCGATTCGGCCGAGGCAAGAAAATCCTGCCCCGCGCTCGACAGATTGACGCGCCGCGTGGTTCGGTCGAAGAGGCGAAAGCCCAGTTCCGTTTCGAGTTCGGCCAGCAACTGGCTGACCGCCGACGAGGTCAGCCCGAGCCGCTCCGCCGCCGCGCCGATACTGTGCAAATCGACGATGGCGAGAAACGCTTCGAACTGACGAATGGTGACGCGCGTGAGTGACATGAAAAACGATTGTAAAGAAAAACTTACTAATCGTGAAAAATCGATTGATTGTGCGCCGCGAGCGATTGCCTGACACTTGCCCCAATCGACGCACGCACCCAATGACGCTTAGACTTTGGGTCTCGTCCGGCGGGTGTCGGCGCTTTGCTCGCCGCACCGGAACCATAGCGACGCCGGACCCACGCCCACCACCAAGGACTTGCCATGTTCGACCACATTCCCGCCTACCCAGGCGACCCGATTCTGAGTCTGAACGAGGACTTTCAACTCGATCCTCGCCCCAACAAGGTCAATCTGAGCATCGGCATCTATTTCGACGACGCCGGCAAGCTGCCGGTGATGGACGCCGTGCGGCGCGCCGAAACCGCCTTGCTCGATGCGATCGGCCCACGCTCCTATCTGCCGATGGCGGGCCTGCCGCTCTATCGCGACGCCGCCCAAGCGCTGGTATTCGGCGCGGACCACGAAGCGCGCGCGACGGGCCGCATCGCGACCTTGCAGACCATTGGCGGCTCGGGCGCGCTGAAGGTGGGCGCGGATTTTCTGAAGCGCTATTTCCCCGGCTCGCAGGTGTGGATCAGCGATCCGAGCTGGGAAAACCATCGCGTGATCTTCGAGGGCGCGGGCCTGACCGTCAACACCTATCCGTACTACGACGAACACATCGGCGGCCTGCGTTTCGCGGACATGCTCGACGCGATCGGCCGCTTGCCGGAGCGGAGCATCGTGCTGCTGCATGCGTGCTGCCATAACCCGACGGGCGTCGACCTCACCCCGGCGCAATGGGCGGAACTGGTGCCGGTATTGCAGCGCCGCAATCTGATCGCGTTTGTCGACATGGCGTATCAGGGCTTCGGCGCGGGCATCGACGAAGACGCCGCGTGCGTGCGTCTGCTCGCCGATGCGGGCGTGGCGCTGATCGTCGCGAATTCGTTCTCGAAGAATTTCTCGCTGTACGGCGAGCGCTGCGGCGCGTTGAGCGTGGTTTGCAAAAGCAGTGAAGAGGCCGGCCGCGTGCTCGGCCAGTTGATGTCCACGGTGCGCGCGAACTACAGCAATCCGCCGACGCACGGCGCGCGGCTGGTCGCCAACGTGCTCGCCGATGCGTCGTTGCATGCGTCATGGGAAGCGGAACTCGCCACCATGCGCGAGCGGATTCTCGCGATGCGTACCACGATCCACGAAGGACTCGCCGGCCGCGTCGATGAAGTGATGCGCGCGCGTTATCTCGCGCAGCGCGGCATGTTCACCTATACGGGCCTGAGCGAGAGCCAGGTCGAGCGCTTGCGCGGCGAGTACGCGGTGTACGTGCTGCGTTCGGGGCGCATGTGCGTGGCCGGATTGAACGCGCGCAACGCCGGTTATGTGGCGTCGTCGATCGCGGCGGTCGTGGCGGGGGCATAGCGTTTCCGATTCCTTCCGATTCGCGGCAATCGAACCGCGACAACCACAGCGAACCACAACGATGGAGACTCGAATGACCCCGACCCTTGAGATGCAAGCGGCCGACGCACCGAAGCACGCCGCGATGCATCCCGACGAATGGCAGGCGCGCGTGCAACTGGCCGCGTGCTATCGCATCTTCGACCTGCTCGGCTGGACCGAGATGATCTACAACCACATCACGTTGCGTGTGCCGTCGAGCGCGAGCGGCGGCGAGCGGCATTTTCTGATCAATCCGTTCGGCCTGCACTATAGCGAGGTGACGGCGAGCAATCTCGTGAAGATCGACGTGCAAGGGCGCGTGCTCGACCACTCGCCGTATCCGGTGAATCCCGCGGGGTTCGTCGTGCATGCGGCGATTCACGAAGGCTTGCCCGACGCGCACTGCGTGATGCATACGCACACCACGGCGGGCGTCGCGGTGGCGTGTCTCGAGGACGGCTTGCAGCAAACCAACTTCTATAGCGCGCAGTTGCACGAGCGCGTTGCGTACCACGACTTCGAAGGCATCACCGTTCACGCGGATGAAGGTCCGCGCCTGCTCGAACATATCGGCGACCGGCAGGCCGTGATCCTGCGCAATCATGGCCTGCTTGCGTGGGGCCGCACGTTGCCGCAGACTTTCGCGATGCTATGGACGCTGAACCGCGCGTGCGAGATCCAGATGGCGACGTTTTCGATGGGGCGCGCGCGGCCCGTGCCGGAAGAGGTCGCGATTCGCTGTTCGCGCGACGCGTTGCAGTTCGACCCGCGTCACGGTGCGGGACAGGACGTGTTCGACGCGCTGGTGCGGCGGGTGGACCGCATCGACGCGAGCTATAAGGATTAAACGCGAGGATTAAACGCGAGGATTAAACGCGAAGATTAAACATAAACGACTAAACGCAAGGATTGAAGCGATGAAAGTAGCGATCTACGGTGCGGGCGCGATCGGCGGCTGGATGGGCGTGAAGCTCGCGCAGGCCGGCCACGATGTCGGCGTGGTGGCGCGTGGCGCGACGCTCGGCGCATTGCGCGAGCACGGCTTGCGTCTGATCGAAGGCGGCGCCACGCATGCCGTGAAGGTGAAGGCGAGCGAACAGCCGGCCGAACTCGGCGTGCACGACCTCGTCGTGGTGGCGGTGAAGGGACCGGCGATGGCGTCGGTGGCCGCGCACGTCGCGCCGCTGCTGAGTCCGCGGACGATCGTGCTGACGGCGATGAACGGCGTGCCGTGGTGGTTCTGCGACGGCCTTGGCCGCGACTTCGCGGGCAAGCGGCTCAAGTCGATCGATCCTGACGGCGCGATCGCCGCCGCGATTCCGACCGAACAGACCGTGGGTTGCGTGGTGCACGCCAGTTGCCTCGTCGAGGCGCCGGGGGTGATCCGGCATCATCAGGGCAATGGGCTGATCGTCGGCGAGGCGTCGGGGCAGCCGAGCGAGCGCGTCGCGGCGCTCACCGCGACGCTCGCCGCGGCAGGCTTCAATGCGTCGATGTCGGAGCAGATTCAGCGCGACGTCTGGTACAAGCTGTGGGGCAACATGACGATGAATCCGATCAGCGCCATCACCGGCGCGACCACCGACCGGATTCTGAGCGACGAGCTGGTGCGCGGCTTCGTCACGCGCATCATGCTGGAAGCGAAGGAGATCGGCGCGCGCTTCGGCATTCCGATCGAGCAGGCGCCGGACGATCGCCACGAGGTCACGCTCAAGCTCGGCGCGATGAAAACCTCGATGCTGCAGGACGTGCAGGCGGGCAAGGCGGTCGAACTGGATGCGCTGGTGGCCGCGGTGCGCGAACTCGGCCAACTGACTCATGTGGCGACGCCTTACACGGATGCGTTGCTCGGTCTCGCGAGGCTGCATGCGAGCACGTTGGGCTTGTATCCGCAGCAGTGAGGCGGGCGGCCGACCTTCGGCGATATGACGCGGGCTTCGCGCTGAGCGCCGCAGAGGGACTCGGCTTTCCTCCATTTCGCGGCGGGCAGGGTCGGTGCCGCAGCCGGCTTCGCGCTGTTCCTGCAGTCAACGCCGCAGCCATTCCCGCCCGTCAACGCCGCAGTCAACCCGCAGTCAACCCGCCGTCACTCCTTCAACCACTCCCGCCCACATGCGAAGCCTGCCGCGCGTGCTGCGTGCCCGCCGCCGCGAGGCATTCCTCGATCATCGCGCGGAAGGTCGGCGCCGCATGCGAAGCGCCGGTCGCGCCCATTTCCGGCCCCGCTTGCGGCGCTCCGCCGACGCCGACCACGAGCGTCGCGCGCGGCCGCCATTGCCGCGTGCGGCGCAACATATTGCGCAGATACGGCGGCGATTCCGGCGCGTCGAGCGAGACGATGCAGATGATCGGCGCATCCTTGAAGGCCGGTTCGTCGGCGCGCGCGCTGCGATAGCCCGAGTGCGTCGCCATTAGCGGCGCAAGGCCCTGGCGGCCGAGCAGTTGCACGGCGATCGCGGTGGTGACTTCGTCGAATGCGCCGCGTCCGGGCACGCACAGCACCGAGGTTTTTTCAGTCTCGGCGCGCGAGTGCGGATGCGCCGACATATGGCTCTCTGGCCGCTCGGACAGATCCGCCGACGCCGAAGCCAGCGCCGCCCCGGCGGATTCCGCCGGATCGGCGCGAGACAACCGCTCCGGCACGCCGTCCGCGATTTCCAGGTTTTCGACGATATCCACCAGCGACTCGTTGACCCGCGCCAGTTGCTCGGGCATCAGCACGCCGCGCATCGCGTCGTTGCGGGCGAGCTTGAGACCTTCGAGCGCGACCTTGTCGTAGTAGTCGATCAGCGACATCTCGCGCAACAGACGCTCGGCCTGCACGATCGCCTCATGCGGATCGTCGGCGAGCAGGCGCTGATAAAAGGTCTGCGCCGGCGTGAGCGCGGGCTGATCGCCCAGCAGCACGGTGAGGAAGTTCAGGCGGTCCGCATAGCGGCCCAACGTGACGACGCACAACGTGAGCGGCGTGGACAGCACGAGGCCGACCGGTCCCCACAGCCAGCTCCAGAAAATCGCCGCCACCACCACGGCGAGCGGCGACAGCCCCGAGCGGTGACCGTACAGCAGCGGCTCGGCGACCTGCCCGGCCACCACGTCGACGACGATGAAAAGAATCAGCGTATACACCGCCATCGTCCATTGCGGCTGAATGGCGGCGGCGAGAAAGACGGCGAGGATCGCCGCGATCCAGATGCCGATATACGGCACGAAACGCAGCAACGCGGCGATCACGCCGAACAGCAGCGCGCCCGGCACGCCGATGATCGCGAGACCGATCGCGATCACGCCGCCCGCGCTCACGTTCACGCCTAGTTGCGCGACGAAGTAGCGGCTCAGGCGCCCGGCGGCGTCGTTGATCGCGGTGGTGGTGCGGTGCAGATCGCGCGAGCCGAACAGGCTGATCAAACGGTCGCGCAAGTCCTCGCGCTGCAACAGGATGAAGATCGTCACCACCAGCACGATGAAGGTCGTTTCGAGCGGCGCGATGGCCGGCGACAACGCGCGCTGGGCGAGTTGCAACGGCGTGGGCGACGGCTCGTGCACTTCGACGGGCGTCGGCACGGCGGGCGCATTGCGCGCGGCGCGCCCGGTAGGGCGCGGCGGATTCGGTTTCGACGGCGCGACGCGTTGCAGCGTGGCGGCGGCGCGCTTCATCAGCGAATCGGCACGGCCCACGGTCTTTTCCTGCACCGTCTCGATCTTCTGCTCGATCGCCACCTGATACTGGGGCAGGTCGCCGGCGAGTTGCACCAGTTGCGCCCCGATCAGTCCGCCGACCGCGAGCAGGGTGGCGAGAGCGAACAGCACCGCGATGAAGATCGACGGCAACTGTCCCATATGCAAGCGCCGCAGCGTCTGCACGAGCGGCGCGAGCAGGAAGCTGAGCAGCACCGAGAGCGTGATCGGAATCAGCACCGCGCGGCCGAAGTACAGCGCGCACACCACCACGACGCCGGTGATCACCGAGGCGAGGCCGTGCAGGCCAGGCGTGCCCGGCGGATAGACGCGGTTCGGCCGCCCATGCGGCGGGAGCGATAATTTCATGAGCACACTTTCCGATTGAATGGCGTCGCTTTATAGGGAAGGCGCGCGCGGCTGGAACGTCGGCGTCGACTAAAGCGCCTGGCAGCAATACGCATGCCCGAATTGTAGGCGCTTTGATCGTCTCAAGGCTTATAGAAGCAGCGCGCGACGCTCCACGCGCTCATCCCGCATGCACGCGCAGCAACTCGAACAGTTGCGAACTCGCGTACAGCACGAGCCCGATAAAGCCGCCGACGATCGTCCCGTTGATGCGGATGTATTGCAAGTCCTTGCCGATGTTCAGCTCGACTTGCCGCGACATCTCGCGCGCGTCCCAGTTCTTCACGGTATCGCTGATGTGGCGCGTCAGGAACTGCGCGAAGTCCGGCGCCATGCCGCGCGCCGCGTCCTCCAGGTGATCGTTCAGCGATTGACGCAGCGTGGGATCGTGCGCGAGCTCGCGGCCCACCCATTGGCCCATCGCCATCACTTTCGCGTGCAAGGCCGAGTCGGGGCTTTGCAGATCGCGCTTGAGCCAGGCGCGCAATTCGCCCCACATGTCCTTCACATAGGTGCCGAGCGCGTCGCCTTCCAGCAGATAGCGCTTCAGTTCCTCGCCTTTTTGCAGGAACGCCGGATCGGTTTTGAGTTTGGCGATCAGCTTATGCGCGGCGTCATCGAACTTTTGACGCAGCTCATGCGTGGGGTTTTCGCTGATCTGTTCGAGCATCCGGTTCACCGCGTTGGCGATCGCTTCGGCGCCTTTCTCGCCGAGCCATGCGGAGGGCAGGATCTTTTCCATCTTCGGGTATTCGCTCTTCACCCAGTCGACGATGCGGTCGGCGATAAACGCGCGCGCCTGCTCTTCGCGCAGCAACGCGAGCACCTGTTCGATGCCGGCGTCGAGCAATTCCTGATGACGGCCGTCCTTCGTGAGCGTGTCGAGAATCGCGCCCATCGATTGCGACAGATCGACCTTGGCCAGCACGCCGCGCAAGGCGTCCTTGATGAAGACCTGGATGCGCACGTCGTCGGTCAAATCCAGAATGCCGCCGGTGAGCTTGACGACGTAGTCGCCGAGCCGCGCGGTGTTGGCCGGCTGCGTCAGCCAGCCGGTAATGCTTCGCGCCGGGTCGTGCTTCTGGATCAGACCGACCAGCGAGGGCACGTCCAGGAACTTGTCCTGCACGAAGACCGCGAGGTTGTCGGCGATCTTGTGCTTGTTCCTCGGAATGATCGCCGTGTGCGCGGAGACGATCGGAATCGGCACGCGGCGAAACAGCGCGACCACCGCGAACCAGTCCGCGAGCGCGCCGACCATCGCGGCTTCCGCCACCGCCTTGATGCCGTCGACCCACACGCCGCGCGGCATGAAGGCGGTGACCACGAAGACGCAGGCGGCCGCCAGCAACAGCAGCAAGGGTGTGCGCTTGGCCTTCTTGAGTTCGATTTCCTTGTTCATCGGCAGCGGTGCGGCGGGTTCCATTCGATTGAAATACGGCGCAGCAATCGACGCGCGCGTTCGGAACCGCGAGTGTAGCGCCGCTGTTCGGGCAATGCGCCATCCACGTGGGGCTATCTTTGCCGCGTCGGCGCGGTAACATCTGCGGCTGGAGTGCTGGAGCGGGCGGTTCGGCCAGGCGCGAAAGACACGATGCACGCGATGAGCGCCCACCGGTCGAACCCGCGCCGACGCCACAACGCCAGGCAAGGCCACGCAAGGCCACGCAAGACCAGGCGACGCTGCAATTGAACGGAATGGAGGCACAGTGATCAGGTTTCTGCACACCGCGGACTGGCAGATAGGCACGCAATTCGGCCAGTTCGAGCCGGACGAGGCCGCGCATCTGGCGGAGGCGCGCTTCGAAACCGTGCGCCGCATCGCCGACGAAGCGGCCGCACGCAAGGTCGACGCCGTGCTGGTGGCGGGCGACGTCTTCGACCTGCAAACGGTGTCGGACACGGTGATCCGCCGCCTGTTCGGCGCATTGCAAGCGTTCTCGGGACCGTGGATCATGCTGCCGGGCAATCATGACGCCGCGCTGGTCGAAAGCGTGTGGACCCGCGCGCAGCGGCTGAACTGCGTCGCGCCGAACGTGCGGCTCGTGCTCGAACCCGGCGTGGTGCTGCTCGACGAGTGCCGCTCTGCATTGCTCTGCGCGCCGCTCACGCAACGCATCACCTACGACGACACCACCGCTTTCTTCGACGCCGCCGAGACGCCGCTGGGCTATCACCGCGTCGGGCTCGCGCACGGCAGCGTGAGCGGCATCCTGCAGGAGGGCATCGATTCGTCGAATCCGATCGCGCCCACGCGTGCGGCGAGCGCGCGGCTCGACTATCTCGCGCTCGGCGACTGGCACGGCCACCTGCGGGTGGACGAGCGCATCTGGTACGCCGGCACGCACGAACAGGACCGTTTTCGCGGCAACGATCCCGGCTTCATGCTCGACGTCACGTTGCGCGAGCCTGGCGCGTCGCCGCGGGTCGAGCCGGTGCGGGTCGGCAAATATCAATGGCGGCGCTGGGACGAAACGATTGCCGTGCCGACCGACGTGGATTCGCTCAAGGCGCGCCTCGCGGCGTTGAACGGCAACGACGTGCTGCGTCTCGCGGTAAGCGGCACGGCCGCGCTGGCCGATGCCGAGGCGCTGCACGTCGCGGTGGAGGAAGCCCGCGCGCGAGTGCGCGCGCTGCGCGTCGATCTGAGCGGCCTGCAAGTGCTGCCCACCGCCGACGACCTCGCCGAACTCGGCGCGCAGAGCGGCTATCTCGCGAAGGTGGTGGCGCGTCTGCGTGGCTTGCAGGAGGACCCGCAGTCGGACCCGCGAGAGGTCGCGCGCGCGGCCGAGGCGTTGTTGCTGTTGGCGCGCATTCAACGTGAACTGCCGCGCGAAGCGAGGTCCGCATGAAGCTCGAAAGCATTGCGATCCAGGAGTTCAAGCAGTTCACCGGCCGGCTTGTGGTCGACGATTTGCAGCCGGGGCTCAATCTGTTCACCGGACCGAACGAGGCCGGCAAGAGCACGATCGCCGAAGCGGTGCGCGCCGTGTTTCTCGAACGCTACAAGGCCTCGCATCTGAAGGATCTGTTGCCGTGGGGCAAGGCGAGCGGGCAGCCGTCGGTCGAAGTGACTTTCGATCTGGACGGCACGAGCTGCAAGCTGTCGAAGCAGTTCGTCTCGCGGCAGCGCTGCGAGTTGCGGATCGGCCAGTCCGTGTTCAGCGAGGACGAAGCCGAGGACAAGCTCGCGGCATTGCTCGGTTTTTCGCGTGCCGCGCGCGGGCCGTTGAAAGCCGAGAACGCCGGCGTTCCCGGTTTGCTGTGGGTGCAGCAGGGCGGCACGCAGGAGATGCGCGATTCGACCGGGCACGCGGCGCAGTATCTGCGCGACGCGCTCTCGCAACTGTCGGGCAGCCGGGAGTCGGCGGGTGAGGACGCGTTGATCGCCGCCGTGCAGCGCGAACTTCGGCAACTGCTCACGGCCCGCACGCAGAAGTCCACCGGGCCGCTCGCCGAAGCCGAACAGGCCCTGGCCGCGCTGCTTGTCCAGCGCGACGAGCTGGAACAGCAGCGCGAGCAGTTCGAGGAGAACATCGCGCGCCTCGCCGCGCTTCAGGAAGCGTTCGACGACACGCAACGCAAGCGGCCCTGGGAGCTTCACGAGCAGAAAGCCGTGCAGGCGCAACAGCGCGCCGACGCCGCGGCGGAACTCGAACGAAGCGTTCAGCAACTCGCACAGTCGCTGCAAGTGAGTGAAGCGGAACTGGCGCTTTCGTTGCAACAGGAGCAGGGCGCGGCCGAACTGGAAGCGGCCGTCGCTCGCGAGCGGCAGCAACTCGATGCGGCGCGAGCCAACGTGTCCGCCGTTCAAACCGAGCATGATCGAGCCGCGGCGAGCGTCGCGCGATTCGAGCAAGCCTCCGCCGATGCCAACCGGGCGCTCGACCTGGCGAACGCGGCGGTGAGCGCGGCGGACTTGCGCAGCCAGATCGGCCTGCATCGCGCCGAAAGCGAGCGGCTCGAAGCCGCGATCGCCGACGCGGGCAAGGCGAACGACGCCGTTCTCGAAGCCGCGCGCGCCGCGGCTTCGCTCGAAATCGACGCGGCGAAACTGAAGCGGCTTCAATCGCTCGATGCCGAATTGACGGTGCTGCGTGCGCGCACCGAAGCGGCGATGACGCGCATCGAATACCGGCTGAACGGCGCGATCACGGTTGGCGAAGCGCAGGTGAGCGGCGCGGGCGTGTTGCGTCTGGACGAGGAGAAGCTGATCGGCCTCGGCGCGCTCGGTGAGTTGCGCGTGATTCCGGGCGTCTCCGATTTGCCGGCGCGGTTATCCGAGCTTGCCTCGCTCGAAGCCGGTCATGCGCAGTTGTTGCAGGCGTTGGGCGTGGCATCGCTCGGTGAGGCCGAAGCGCGCCATGAACAGTGGAAGGCGCTCGTCGCGCAACAGAAGAGCCAGGCGAAGATTCTCGAAGTGCACGCGCCGCAGGGCATCGACGCGCTGCGTGCGGCGTTGGCTTCCACTAGCGCGCGCTGGCAGGCGTCGAATGAACGGCTGGCGTTGCTGCCCGATGTGTCCGCCGCGCCGCCGCTCGACGAAGCGCGCCGCAACGCCGAGATCGCGCGCGATGCATGGGAAGCCGCCAGAAAACTGCTGGCGCAGTCGGCGGAAAAACGATCGACCGCGACAGCCACGACCGACTCGCTCGCCGCCCAATTGCAGCGCAAGGAAGCGCAGTTGAACGACGAAGCGTTCCGCCGCCACCGCGCGCAATGGCAGACGAAAATGATCGAGCAGCGCGTACAGGTCGATGCATTGAGGAAGCAGCGCGAGGGACGCGAGCGCGAACTGGAAGCCGCGCGCCTCGACGATCCGGCTGCCGAGGCGAAGCGCTATCGCGCGTCGGCGGAACTCGCGCGCGGCGAGCAGCATGAGCGGCAAGTGCGGATCGCGCAATTGCGCAGTCAACTGGAGACGGTCGGCGCCTCCGGCCTCGGCGAGCGTCTCGCGGCGGTGCGGGCGCGCGTCGAACAGGCCACGCGCCGCAAGGACGAACTCAGCTTGCGGGCCAGCGCGTTGAGCCTGCTCGACGAAGTGCTGGTCGACGAACGCGACGCGGCGGTGGCGCAACTGCGCGCGCCGTTGACCGAGCGGCTCGGGCATTATCTGCGGCGAATTTTTCCGCAATCGACCATCGCGCTCGGCGACGATCTGAGTCCCGCGACACTGGATCGTTATGGCCGCGCGGATACGCTCGACGCGCTGAGCTTCGGCACGCGCGAACAGCTCGGCATTCTGACGCGGCTCGCGTATGCGGATCTGCTTAAGGCATCGGGCCGGCCGACCTTGCTCATGCTGGACGACGCCGCCGTGCATACCGACGCCGCGCGGCGCGATGCCATCAAGCGCGCGCTGATCGACGCGGCGACGCGCCATCAGATCCTGGTGTTCACCTGCCATCCCGAGTTGTGGGACGACTTGGGCGTGAGGCAGCGGGCGATCGACGATCTGAAGGCGGCGGCATAGGCCACCCCACCCGTTATCTGGATCGATTCACTCGTACCAGCGCGGGGTATAAATCCATTCGCCGCCTTCGGCGTTTTTGGCGAAGCCCCGCGTGGTCGATGAGCCCACGATCACCATCGTCCGCATATCCACGTCGGACGAGCGCAGTTCGCCGAGCGCGATCGTGCGCAGCGTGCCGCCCGGCCTGCCGATATCGCGGCCAAGCACCACCTTGGTGGTCGCGGCGCGATATTCCCTCACGATGTCCAGCGCCTTATCCAGTTGCCACGGACGCGCGCGCGAGATCGGGTTATAGAACGCCATCACCAGATCGGCTTCGGCCGCGTGCCTTAGACGCTTTTCGATGATCGTCCACGGCTTCAGATTGTCGGACAGCGACAGCATGCAGAAGTCGTGACCCAGCGGCGCGCCGGCTTGCGCGGCGGTGGCCATCGCCGCCGACACGCCCGGCACGATCGACAGGTCGACCGCGTGCCACTGCGCGTTCCGCTCGGCGTCGAGCGCTTCGAGCACCGCGGCGGCCATCGCGAACACGCCCGGATCGCCGGACGACACCATCACCACCGAGCGTCCCATGCTCGCCAGTTCGAACGCGTGACGCGCGCGTTGCATTTCCTCGCGATTGTCGGTGCCATGCACGCGCTGATCCGCGCGCAACGGGCCGGCCATTTTCACGTAGGTGTCGTAGCCGAGAATATCGGTCGCTTCGTTCAGCGCCGCGCGCGCGGCGGGCGCCATCAGATCGGCGCTGCCGGGGCCGAGGCCGATCACCGTCAGACGGCCGCGTGCGCGGCCGATCGTGTCGGGATCGATCGCCAACGGCGCCACTGCGAGCGCGACGCCGCTAGTCGCGTCGTCATGCAGCGTTTCGTAGGGAATGCGCAGCGCGGCATGCAGCAGGTTGCTGGGCCGCTCGCCGTCTTCGGGATGCGTTTGAGTGAAACGCAGCGGCACGTTCAGACTGGCGGCGGCCTGAGCGAGCGCCTGGTCCGCCATGTGTTCAGACGAAGCCAGCAACGCCGCGAGAGAAAGCACCGCAAGACCCTGCGCATCCAGCGCCTCACGCACGCGCGCTTCGATCTCCGCACCCGCACCCGACACCGCCACCACCACACTGCGCGGATGAATCACCAGTTCGTCATCACGTCCGCTCCACGCTCGCGGCGTCACGCGAATCGCGAGACGCGCCGATGCCGAGCGCGGCAACTGCGCATCGTCGAGCCACGGCGCTTCGCCTTCGATCCGCGTGCTCTCGCCGGCCAGCAGATCGGACACAAAGCGTTTGCCTTGGCCGAGATCGGCGAGCGCATAGCCTTCGGGCGGATTGAGCACGCAGGTGCCGAAGCGCAATTCGCCGCTCGTCGTGATCGCCGGCGACACGGCCAACGCGGCGGCAATCACGCGCGCCATCACGTTGACGCCGGCGAGACCGCCGAGCAAGGGCACGACCGCGCTGCCGTCCTCCGCGACGGCCAGCACCGGCGGCTCCGCGCCCTTGTTCGCGAGCAACGGCGCGACGCAACGAATCACGATGCCCGCCGCGCACAACGCGACGATCGGCGTGCCGCGCGCATACAACTCGCGCAGATGCGCGCCGAGTTCGCTGTACGAGACATCGGCCGCGACGCGTCCCTGCAACCCATGCACCTGGCTATTCGCGTACAAAGCTTGAATGCGCCGCGCGGTCGTCAACGCGCCCGCGCCGAGAATCACGATCGCGGGTGGCGTCATCCTTGCCATTTTTCCCCCGGCACGACGAGCAGCGAGAAATACGGCGACGCCATCGGATCGACTTCCGCGAGCGGCACGATGCGCTGATTGCCCATCGTCGCACGCTCGACGTAAAGCGCGCGCCGCGCGAGACCGAGTTCGCCCAGCACGCGCCGCACCTTGTCGAAATTGCGGCCGAGTTTCATCACGACGGCGGCGTCGGCATCGGCGAGACGGCGGCGCAATTCGTCCTCGGGCAGCACGCCCGAGAGCACGGAGAGGCTCTGGTTGCGATAGACGAGCGGCGCGCCGAGCACGGCGGCGCCGCCGAGCATCGAGCACACGCCGGGCACGACTTCGCTCTCGTAGCGCGCCGCGAGCCGGTCGTGCAAATACATATAGGAGCCGTAGAAAAACGGATCGCCCTCGCAAATCACGGCCACGTCGCGGCCCGCATCGAGATGACCGGCGACGATCTCCGCCGCCGTGTCGTAGAAGTCGGCGATGATCGCTTCATACGAGAGCGGCGGTTCGAGCGCTTCGGTGGTGACCGGATACACGAGCGGCAGATGCTGCTGCGCGTCGTGCAAATGCGCTTCGATGATGCTGAACGCGTTGCCTTTCTTACCCTTCGCGACGAAATACGCGACCACGGGCGCCGCTTTCAGCAGACGCAGCGCCTTCAGCGTGATGAGTTCAGGGTCGCCGGGGCCGACGCCGAGTCCGAACAAACGTCCTTGCACGGTCATTTATTCGACCTCCGTCGCGAGCGCGTTCACGGCGGCGGCGGCCATCGCGCTGCCGCCGCGTCTGCCGTGCACCACCACGTAGGGCACGCCGCGGCTGTCGTCCGCGAGCAGCGCCTTCGATTCGGCCGCGCCGACGAAGCCCACCGGAAAACCGAGAATCAGCGCGGGCTTCGGCGCGCCGGCATCGAGCATGTCGAGCAAATGAAAGAGCGCGGTCGGCGCATTGCCGATCACGACGACGCTGCCCGCGAGTCGCGGACGCCACAATTCGAGCGCGGCGGCCGAGCGCGTGTTGCCGAGTTCGCGAGCGAGCGCCGGTACGTCGTCGTGGGTGAGCGTGCAGATCACTTCGTTGTTCGCGGGCAGCCGCGCGCGCGTGATGCCTTGCGCGACCATGCCGGCATCGCAGAGAATCGGCGCGCCTTGCGCGAGCGCCGTGCGGCCCGCGGTGCCCGCGCCTGCGGAAAATTGCAGGGCGTCGACGATATCCACCATGCCGCACGCGTGAATCACGCGCACCGCGAGTTTTTCCAGGTCCGCGGGGATGCGCGATAAATCGGCTTCCGCGCGGATCGTCGCGAAGGATTGGCGATAGATCTCCTGACCGTCGCGAATGTAATCAAGCATCTATGGGCTCCGGGCCAGGTGGTCGAGCAGGTCGGCGGCCTGGTCGATCGTCAGTTGGCGCGCGACGCACTGGCCGAAATCCGAGTGGCCGTCGTCGCGTCGATAAAGGTCGTAAGTGCCGGGCGACACAGCCAGCAGTGTGTACGGCGCACGATGCGCGGCGGCGCACGAGCGCGGGCAGCCGCTCAGATGGACCTCGACGTTCTCGGGCAAGCGCGCGGCGAGCCGCAGTGCGTCGGCCTTGGTGTCGGCGAGGCTTTTCGCGCAGCCTGGCGAGCCCGCGCAGGCGATCAGACGCGTGATGGCTTGCGTGGCATCGCAGGCGAGGCCCAGCGTGTTCAGTGCGGTCAGCACGGCTGGCACGGCGTGCGCCGCGATGTCGGTCAGCAGCACGCTTTGCCACGGCGTGACGTGCAGCGTGCCGTTGCCTTGCTGTCGTGCGAGCGCGGCGAGGGCATGCAGGGTGGCGGCGTCGAGGCGGCCTAGCGGCGGCTGGCCGCCTACGTGCCAGGTCTCCGTCGTGCGTTGGGCGTGCGCGCCGAGACGACGCGCGGCATCGGCCGGTGTCGCGCGATGCCAGGACGCGAGCGACGCGTCGCGTGACAGCGGGAAATCGACATACGTTTGCGCGCGCTGCAATACGGCGTCGACGGAACGCGCGGCGAGCAGGTGACGCATGCGCGTGGCGTCGGCGGCGGCGAGGTCGAGAAACGAGTGCAGCAGCGCGCGGACAAGCGCAGGGACTTGCGATGACGACACGGCGGCTAATGCGCCTGCGTCGTCCACGCGACGAGCTTGTGTCGAGTCATCGCAACCGGCAGCCGGGTTTTGCGGTAACGCCACCGCTGGCGGGCAACCCGCAAGACCGAACACGAACCGCACACCGTCACGAACTTGCGACGCCGCGAGCCACACGTCATGCGGATGATCGAGCCTCGCCAGGCGCTCGCCGCCATCCACCAGCAGCGCGAATTTCGGCGACAACGCCGCGAAGCGCGCTTCGCCTTGCAGCAGCGCCAGCAGTTCGGCGCACAGCGGCCTCGTGTCGAACAAGGCGAAGGGATCGCGCCCGGCGGCGGGGCTGATCATCACGTTGCGCACGTCGTCGGCGGCCGCCGCGCGGAGCGAGTTGGAAGCCGGCGCGGCGCGCTTCGCCATCGCATCCGAACCAGCCGCCGCGTCGGGCGCCGCTCCATCGGGCCCAAGCCCCGCCGCCACCAACGCCGCGCTCAACGCCGCTGCCTCGCCGCCACGCACGCCGCGCACCTGCAGGTTCGCGCGATTGGTCAACTCGATCACGCCGGCCGCATGCCGCGCGCTCGCCTCGGCAATCGCCTCGGCCTGCGCGGCGCTCAACTCGCCGCCAGGCAGCTTGATCCGGCAGATGCCGCCGTCGCGCGCGGCGACGATGCGCAGCAGCCCCGGACACGCCGAGGGCCGTGGCGCTGGGGCCGCGTCGGGCAAAACGGTGGAGGGCGAAACTTGATTCAAGACGGACACCGGGTTTAGCGTCGCGCGAAAGCCCGAGCAAGCCGTGAGGCGGGCATTGCTGCGGCATCGGTACACCCCGCCCGATGCAGGCTGGCACGAACAGTCTCGCCGGCAGGTCTCCTGGCTGGCAGGTCATGGTCCGCCGCTGCCTTCCCGGTGAAACCAGTGGCGCGGAGCGCAAACGGACTCGCTGCATACAGTTGCGGGGGCAGCCACAGTGGCACTGTGTTCCCTCTTCGGCCCCGAAGGGCACCGGCGGCTGTATTATGCCTTTTTTCGGACAGCACAACGAGGCTGGACGCTTTGACCGGCGTGGCACCGCGCATGATTTGAAGACACAGAATGAGGATGGATGCATGCCTGCGTGGCTGACGGTGGTGGGCATGGGCGATGACGGCTTCGCCGGTTTGGGACGGCCCGCGCGGCGTGCGTTGCTGGAGGCGTCGGTGATTTACGGCGGCGAGCGTCATCTGGCGATGCTGCCCGCGCGCCTCGCCGCGCGCCGCGCGGCATGGCCGCGGCCGTTCGATCTCGCGCCGTTGCTGGCCGAGCGCGGCGCTTCCGTATGCGCGCTGGCGAGCGGCGATCCGATGCTGTTCGGCGTCGGCGCGACGCTCGCGCGGCAGTTGCCGGCCGGCGAGTTGCGGGTGCTGCCCGCGCCGTCGTCGCTGTCGCTGGCGGCGGCGCGGCTCGGCTGGCCGTTGCAGGAGGTCGCGACCGTGTCGCTGGTGGGGCGGCCGCTGCCCGCGCTGAACGCGCATTTGCACGACGGCGCGCGCGTCTTCGTGTTGAGCGCCGATGGGCGCACGCCCGCGGCGTTGGCCGAACTGCTGAATGCGCGCGGCTTCGGCGCGACCCGCATGATCGTGCTGGAACATCTGGGCGGCGAGCTGGAACGTCGCATCGACGGCCGCGCCGATCAGTGGTCCGCTCCCGATGTCGCCGCGTTGAATCTGATCGCGCTCGAATGCCGCGCGACCGAAGGCGCGCCGCGTCTGCCGCTGACCTGCGGCTTACCCGACGACGCTTTCCGCCACGACGGCCAGTTGACCAAGCGCGACGTGCGCGCGATCACATTGGCGCGCCTCGCGCCGACGCCCGGCGAATTGCTGTGGGACGTGGGCGCGGGCAGCGGCTCGATCGGCATCGAATGGATGCGCGCGCATCCGACCTGCCGCGCGATCGCGATTGAAGGGCACGCGGAGCGGCAGCGTTTCATCGAGCACAATCGCGACGCGCTGGGCGTGCCGGGTCTGCAACTCGTGGCCGGGCGCGCACCCGAAGCGCTGCAAGGGCTGCCGGCGCCGGACGCCGTGTTCATCGGCGGCGGCGCGACGGCGGCGGGCGTGCTGGAGACGTGCTGGGCGCGTCTGCGCGACGGCGGCCGGCTGGTCGCCAACGCGGTCACCTTGCAAGGCGAGGCGGCGCTCGCGGCCTGGCGCGAGCAACATGGCGGCACGCTCACACGCATCGCGCTGGCCGACGCGCAACCGCTCGGCGGCTTCGATACGTGGCGCCAGGCGTTGCCGATCACGTTGCTGGACGTGACGAAGGCCGCGCGTGAAACCGATACGGCCGCCATCGCGACGTCATCCGAATCACGGCGACAACCGTAATGCGCGAAGAAACGCCCGAACAACCCGCGCCGCTGCGTAGCGGCTATACGACCGGCAGTTGCGCCACCGCGACGTCGCTCGCGGCGGCGCGTCTGCTGCTCGCGGGCGTCGTCAGCGAGGTTGCGGAAATCGTCTTGCCGAAAGGCCAGCATGTGCCGATGCCGCTGGTGTACTGCCGCTTCATCGCTGACGGCGCGGGCGGCGCGGAAGCGGGCACCGTGAAAGATGCCGGCGACGATCCCGACGTGACGCACGGCGCGATTGTGTTCGCCCGCGTGCGGCTGCTGACCGAACCGGGTGTGATTTTTCGCGCGGGGCCCGGCGTCGGCACGGTGACGCGCGCGGGACTGACGCTGCCGGTCGGCGAGCCCGCGATCAACCCGGTGCCGCGCAAGATGATGACCGACCATCTCACCGACCTCGCCGCCGAGCACGGCTACGCAGGCGGTTTCGAGGTGACGATCGGCGTCGAAGACGGCGAGGCGCTCGCGCTCAAGACGATGAACCCGCGCCTGGGCATACTCGGCGGCCTGTCGATTCTCGGCACTACCGGCATCGTGCGGCCGTTCTCGTGCTCGGCCTATATCGCGTCGATCCATCAGGGCATCGACGTCGCGCGCGCGAACGGCTACACGCATCTCGCCGCCTGCACCGGCAACGCGAGCGAGGACGCGATGCGCGCGCATTACGGCCTGCCGGATATCGCGCTGATCGAGATGGGCGACTTCGTCGGCGCGGTGCTCAAGCATATGAAGCGCGCGCCGGTCGAGCGGTTGAGCGTATGCGGCGGCTTCGGCAAGCTCAGCAAACTCGCGGCGGGGCATCTCGATCTGCATAGCCGCAATTCGAGCATCGATCTGGAACGGCTCGCCGTTTGGGCCGCCGAAGACGGCGCCGACGACGCGTTGCAGGCGGCGATTCGCGCGGCCAATACGAGCCAGCAGGCGGTCGCATTGGCGCGGGCGCAAAACGTGCCGCTCGGCGACATCGTCTGCCGGCATGCGCTTGAAGTGGCGCGCGCTATCGTGCCGCCGCAGGTCAACGTCGAAATGTTCGCGATCGACCGCCAGGGCAATCTGATCGGAGCCGCGCAATGACGCGTGTCCTGCTGCTCGGCGGCACCGGCGACGCGTTGCGGATTGCGCGGCAACTCGGCCGTGAGCACGTGTACAGTCTCGCGGGTCTCGGCAAGGTGCCCGACGATCTCGCGTGTACGGTGCGCGTGGGCGGCTTCGGCGGCAGCGAAGGGATGGCGCGCTATATCGAGGCGCAACGCATCGCGCTCGTGATCGACGCGACGCATCCCTACGCCGCGCAAATCAGCGCGAACGCCGTCACGGCGAGCCGCGCGGCGCGCGTGCCGTGCTGGGCGCTGCGCCGCGAGGGCTGGCAGCCGCAAGCCGGCGACGATTGGCGCAGGGTCGGCGATTGGGCCGAGCTTACGGCGGCGCTTGCTGCGTTCGAGCGTCCGCTATTTACATTGGGACGCGAACCGCTCGCGCATCTCGACGACATTCCGGCGCATCAGTTCTGGACCGTGCGCTGTCTCGATCCGCACGAAGGCAATGCGCGGGCGCGAATTCTGGCGGCGCGCGGACCCTTCACGCTCGAAGGCGAGCGCGCGTTGTTCGCCGCCGAAGCGTTCGACGTGGTGGTCAGCAAGAACAGCGGCGGCGGCGCGACCGAAGCGAAGCTCGAAGCGGCGCGCGAACGCGGTGTGCCCGTTGTCATGCTGCGCCGCCCGCCGTTGCCCGCCGTGGATCGTGAATTCGAACGCGTGGCCGATCTGCTCGAAGCGTTGCGAATCGCAGTTTGAACCGCGCATGCATCGCATGCCGCAATGAATCATGGAGTGTTGAATGACGGTGTTTTTTATCGGCGCGGGCCCCGGCGATCCCGAACTGATCACGGTGAAAGGACAGCGCCTCGTGCGCACGTGCCCGGTGATTCTGTATGCGGGCTCGCTCGTGCCGGCCGCGGTGCTTGAGGGCCATGCCGCGCGGCAAGTGGTCAACACCGCCGAGCTCGACCTCGATCAGATCGTCGCCTTGCTCAAGGACGCACACGGCCAGGGCCACGACGTGGCGCGCGTGCATTCCGGCGACCCGTCCCTGTACGGCGCGATCGGCGAGCAGATCCGCAGATTGCGCGAGTTGAACATTCCCTACGAGATCGTGCCGGGCGTGACCGCCACGGCCGCGTGCGCAGCGGCGCTCGGTTGCGAACTCACGCTGCCCGATATTTCGCAGACGCTGATCCTCACGCGCTATGCGAGCAAAACCACCATGCCGGAAGGCGAGCAACTCGCCGACCTCGCGAAACACCGCGCGACGATGGCGATTCACCTGGGCGTGCGGCATCTCGCGCGCATCGTCGATGAATTGCGTCCGCACTACGGCGGCGCTTGTCCGATCGCGGTGATCTACCGCGCGAGCTGGCCCGATGAGGAAAAAATCACCGGCACGCTCGACGATATTCTCGGCAAGGTGCAGTCGGCGAATATCGAGCGGACCGCGCTGATTCTGGTGGGCCAGGTGCTCGCCGCCGAAGGCTTCGCGGAGTCGACGCTGTACGCGAAAAACTGACCGGCCACCGGATGCGCGGCGGCGTCAGTCCTCGATCGGCGCCAAGGCTTCGTTCGGCATCTTGCGGTCCGCGCCGAGGTGAATCGCCGGCACCAGCGTCAGCAGCAGGACCATGAAGATCGAGATCGCGAAGATCGAGACGAAGGTGAGGTGCAGCGACTCGTGCAGCACCATGCGGGTCATGTCGCTGTTGACGAGGCTCGCCGCCTGATTTTGCAGCAGCGCCTTCAGTTGATCCGAGGTGACCGCGACCGCATCCTTCGCGTGACTGAGGCCGAAGTTGAGCACCGCGCCGAACAGCGTCGCGCCCAGCGTGCTGCCGAGATTGCGCGAGAACAGATTCGACGCCGTCGCGCTGCCGCGTTCGTCCATGCGGACGATTTCCTGGATCAGCACCAGCGAACCGACGCTCGAGGTGCCCATGCCGAAGCCCATCACCAGCGAGCCGAATGCCGCGACGAGCGGCGAGCCGCCAGGCGACAGAAACAGCAGCAAGACCGCGCCGAGCGGCACGAACGCGCTGCCGCCGACCAGAATGCGGCGCAGGCCGATGCGGTGAAACGACTTGGCCGCGAGCGTCGCGCCGACGGGCCAGCCCACCATCATCATGGTGAGCGAGAGGCCCGCGATCACCGGCGAGCGATGCAGCACGCCTTGCACGTACATCGGCAGGAAGGTGGTCGCGCCCATCAGGATCATGCCGGAGAGCAGCGTCGCGCCGTTGCATGCGGCAATCGGGCGGCGGCTCCAGAGCGCGAAGGAAATCATCGGCTCCGCCGCGCGCCGCTCCTGCCAGACGAACAGCAACACGCACAGTACGAAGACGCCGCCCGCCAGCGAGGCCCGGGCAAGCTCGTCGTCGCCGGCGAAGGTCAGCGCCATCATGAGCGCGGCGATCGCCGCCATGAAGAGCGCCGCGCCGCCGAAGTCGATCGACGGCCGCGCATGCCGCTCCGATTCGCGCAGGAACGCGATGAAACCCGCCGCGGACGCAAGCCCGATCGGCACGTTCATCCAGAAGATCCAGGCCCACGAGATGTTGTGAATGATGAAGCCGCCCACCATCGGACCCACCACCGCCGAAATCGCCCACACGCTGGCGAGATAGCCTTGCACCTTGCCGCGTTCGCGCGCCGGATACAGGTCGCCGACGATGGTCAGCGTGACCGGCTGGATCGCGCCCGCGCCAACGCCTTGAATCAGGCGGAACGCGATCATCGCGGGCATCGACCACGCGAAGCCGGCCAGCACCGAGCCGAGCAGAAAGATCGCGATGCCCATCAGCACGATGGGCTTGCGTCCGTACAGATCGGCGAGCTTGCCGAACACCACGGTCATCGCGGTCTGCGTGAGCAGGAACGACGAGAACACCCAGCTATACAGATGCAGGTCGCCGAGTTGCGCGACGATCTGCGGCATGGCGGTGGAAACGATGGTGGCTTCGATGGCGACCATCGCCATCGAAGCCATGACGGCGGCGATGACGAGGCGGCGCGATGATTGCAGGCTGCGGGACATGGGGCGAGGGTTAGTATTAGGATGTTGGGCGTCGGGCGGCATGACAATCGGCATGCGCGCCGCGACACGACAGCAGGCCGTTCGAGGGCGGCCGATGTGAAGTATGCGCCTTGCGAGGAATTCGCGCTGAGCCTGGGACCGCCGGCTTGCAACTAAGAAACCACGCCAGAAGCGACATCGGAAACAACGCCGGTTTGGCACAGCGCTTGCATTCGCAAGGCTTTCTTTCGACAAATGGAGGTTCATGATGAGGATCGAATTCACCGGACGCCGCGAAGTGGTGGCAGCGGCGCGCGTCGCCTTCGAAGCCAATGTGGATGGAGCCGACGTCTGGTGCAGCGTGTCACTGGATGCGCTGAACGACCACTTCGGCAACGGCGGCACCTCGGCTCACGATCTCGTCGGCACCTTCGAGGCGAATCGCGCGCGAATAGAAAACGCCACGCGCAAGGTGCTCCAGAAGAACGGCGGACAGTCGGTGGAACTCGAGACGGGGGACTTCAACTGACACCTGGCGGCGACAGGCGTCGCGCGAGGCGAGCCACGTTAATAAGAGGACGGCGCTGGCGGCACGTCAAACAATCCATCGTGGGCCGCCAGTTCCACCGCGCAATCGCCTTGCAGTTCCGGCGGACTCTGGCGCTCGCTGAACGCCGCGCGCACCCATGCGCTCAGACGCTCCTGAAACACTCGGCGCTGTGCCGTATCCAACGCGGCATAGCGGCTGATCTGCGGCTTGGTGAACGCGATCGTCACGATGCAACGCGCATCGAGCGAGGTATCGCGATGCGATTCCATCACCCATGAAAGCTGAATGAAAAGACGCGCGCCTTCGTCGTAGCTGCTGACGCGCGGCGCTTTCGGCGATTCGAAAATGCCCGCCAGCGCTAGTTCGATTTCCTCGATGCGTTGCTCCAGTTCGGTTTGAATCATTGCTTCCTCCTCGCGGCTCGCCGTCGGTGCACGTCGCGCGGACTGCCGCGTGGTTCAACCCGGACCCGCGCATGTCTCGTTGAATGAGCAACGCGCATTCCTCCTGAAGATGAGCAGATGAGCGCCCCGGTCACGGTCGGGTCACAGGCGGGTACGGGCGTTGCTGCGTCGCATGGGCTGTTTTTTCATCGACATCGCGGACAAGGGTAAGCGATCCACGAACGACGCCCCTCAGCGTAAGGTGGCAGAACGCGTGAGGTGTGGTAGCGGTGCGGGTCAGCGGAGATTGGCCGGCATTTTCCACGGAAGCAGCGCGTCGTAGTCGTCGACGGTCTTCGCCAGCGGGAGACGCTGGAACAGCCAGGTGAGATAGCGATACGGATCGATACCGCCGGCCTTGCAGGTTTCGACGAGAGAGTACAGGTTGGCGCTCGCGTTCGCGCCGTCGACGGTGTCCGAGAACAGCCACCCGCGACGCTTAGGAAAGCCTTTCCATAAGCGCCGGGGCTGGCTGTTCGCCGATACGGTTGCTGGTGCGCAGTCGAGTGCGAATCTCTACTCGCTGGTCGAGACGGCCAAGGCCAACGTCATCGATCCCTATCGTTACCTGATCACGTTGTTCCAGAAGTTGCCTCTGGCGAATACTGCCGACGACTACGCGGCGCTCCTGTCCTGGAACACTCTGGAACGGACTCTACACTGTCACCGGACCAAACGCGGAGAGCAGGTCACCGCGAATTGAATCTCAACGACGAAATGCGCGAGTCAAATAACGCTTCCGGAAAAACACGCCTCGCTCAGTCTCATCAAAGCCGAGTGCACGGTGTAAAGCTTGCGCATCCACGTTGTCGATAGACGTATCAGAAGCAAATTCTGCGCATCCATGCGAAGCGCCCCACTGTTCGATCGATGTACGCAACAAACTCGCGATACCTTGGTGACGCATACCGTGGACTACGTAAATGCCTTCGAGAAAAAGCACCGGCGAGGTGTCACAGCCGTTGACGTAGTCGCGTCGTATCGCAGCCTCAGCAAAGCCGAGCGCCTCACCTTGGGATGAGACGGCGATAACCATCGCGTAACGATCAGGCTCGGCAAGCAACTGCTTAGTTTCTCGTACATGGTCATCTACACTTGCATGTGGCCAGAGCATATGAGCTGACTCGCGTCAAGCGCAGCCAGGCGACCATGTCTTACGCGCTCGCGCTTGGCCGTGCCGAGCTGTTTCCAGAAATGCCCGTCACTGTCGTGGGCTTCAAACCGGATATCGATGAAACGCCGTGGCTCGTGAAACAGGTCACGCACACGATTACCGGCGACGCTGGCTTCACGTCACAACTCGAATTGGAAGTGCGCGACGATCCGACGACAGATCGGCATCGGTCACACTTCCGGAAGAGAAGCCGATAGAAAAAGCCCGCACATGCGGTAATGCCGTTCAGTTAAGGCACTTTGAGGTGCCGAACGGAGTAACGCTGATACAACTGTTTGACTGCTTTTGCAGACGGACATCCTGTTACGGCCCGCATGCATGAATCCGATGATAAAATACTGCCTGTGGCGATTTTCAGGCCCGCCGATTACGACGAATGGTTGCACGTAAGGATCGTCAATGCCGCGTGCAGTGCCACAACTCGATCCCACCGACGAGATGTCCACGGCGCCCGCGCCAAAGATAATGAGAATATCGAGTGACTCGACGAGAGTTCTTTCGCGACATTTGGCGTGAACATCCGCACAAACCCCTTGCGCCTGCATTTAAATTCTGAAAGTAATATTCACCTGAAAACCTTACACCTTGCGATTGAGAATGTGAAAACACAAATACTCCAAAATGCAGTAGTACCAACCTATATTATCATCGTTCTTCATTGATTCTATCTTGGCCCAGTCATTTTTATTAGAAAAACTCCAGCGCCAAACCCATTTCAGCTCGTTATCAGCCGGCCATTTTTTTATACCATGCTTCCTTGCATATAAAGTTATCTCTGAATACGTTTTAATGTCCCTGCGCATAATTGCCCCGGCAATATCCCTAGAATTAGGTAGGGCGATTTCTGATATATTGCTCCACGCATTTTCCACATCTTCTTCGCTTGCGCAAAAATATACTGCCGAAAAAGCAAAGCTCGTTGCATTGGGCGGCAATGCCCCACCCTTCACATTGAATTTCACTGTTCTCGGCGGATTATTATCGGGGCTAAGCGGCAAATTGAATCCAGTTTCCTCCAAGAACTCGCGCCTAGCACCGTCCTCGATGTTAGGTTCCTCTAACTTGCCTCCAGGCAATGCATATTCTCCAGGGCCGCTATTTATCGTCCACCCAAGCGCATTGACCTTCCCCCCGTCGGCTTGGGTATAGTATGACTTCATCTGCTTTTTAGCCATTAGAAACGTACCGCTCTTATCGTATAAGACGGCATAAACAGAAGCCATGATGCCTCCACAATTTGATTTTACGCACGATGTCGTTCGGCATTGATTCGGCTGCCGAACAATCGATGTTGCGAGATTTGACCGATCTATTTCCGCTCTGCCGATGGCGGGCTACGCCCGCCATCAGTGTCCCCAACAATTGAGGTTCACGAAATTTAAGCTCAGCCCTGCACTGTGAGTACCTTCCATGTGCCGCTACCGCCGTCACGATTGGCGAGACGCGAACCCGTGACCAAATATTGGAAGGGCTTATTATTACCTGCGCCGTTGGTGTCCAGAACGCCTGCCAAAGTATTAAAATTAGCCACCAAAATTATGTTGTCCTCGTAATTTAAGCCGACATCTTTGCCGCTTTTTTTGGTGGTAATAATGATGGTCCAGTTGATAGTAACCAGAGCATCGTCCGTATCAGTGGTTGTTGCCACGGGGTAGCCGGAATCGCTCGGGGGATAGCTGTTGAATAATGCCAAATTACCACCATCACTAGCATTTACCAGGGTAATCGTATCGCCACTATAAACGGAGCTACCATCACCAGAGGATTCCACCAACCCTATTGTCCATTGCGTTTCATTTACATAATCGCTAAATGACTTGTACGTTCCAATGGGGTCCAGGGCGCTAGTTATACTCGTAGTCTGTTTGGTATTGATGCCGAGATAGCTGGGATTACCTTCGCCTCCGTAAAGATTGCTAATTCGGATATTGGTGCCATATTGCACATAATTTGACATTTTCATTCTCCGGTTTTCAATTTGACGACGAATGCGACCTAGCCATCATGATTTTGGCGAAAAATTCAAATCCGCTTGAATTCACAGCGCAAAATAAGAAAGCTTGCGCACAAAAAATATAGCAGCTCGCGCGCGGAAGATCGATTACACTCAATTACACGTAATAAGTGAGTTGCATGCGGCGATCCAAACTGCGATCCCCGAACGACGTCCCTCAGAGTAAATCGGTGGAGCGGCTGAGGTGCGGTAAGGAAGTGGATCAGCGCAGGTCGGCCGGCATTTTCCAGGGTAGCAGCGCGTCGTAGTCGTCGACGGTGGTCGCCAGCGGGAGGCGTTGGAACAGCCAGGTGAGATAGCGATACGGGTCGATGCCGTTGGCCTTGCAGGTCTCGACGAGCGAGTACAGATTGGCACTCGCGTTCGCACCATCGACCGTATCGCTGAACAACCATCCACGACGCCCGACGCAGAACGGCCGGATCGCGTTTTCGCACGGGTTATGCCGACTCCTCGATTATGCCGCGTCATGCATGCGCGTGGCGGTGGGTATGGCCTTTCATGATCGCTGCGTCGGCATAAACATATGATTTCTCAGGCTGGCTAACGCGCTGGCCAGGA
>Ga0255336_100700_pt1 | contig 41433 bp, 43 predicted proteins | sample MeOH1_35cm_T3_17_FD_189102 | JGI IMG/M metagenome (GOLD analysis project Ga0255336, IMG submission 189102) | Sandy soil microbial communities from University of British Columbia, Vancouver, Canada - MeOH1_35cm_T3_179 | ecosystem: Engineered > Artificial ecosystem > Sand microcosm > Unclassified ...
ATCAGGCTGATGAAGCATCACCTCAAATGCCACAGGAAAACGATCAAGGAGCTGGGCCGCTGGCGCTGACCGCTGAGCTGTGAAATCCCTTATGTAGGTTTTCTGTTCCGTTGCTACTCAGACCCCAGCTTCGCGTCGGGCCATGCCGTTGGCACATTGAGTTTGTTGCGACGTTCGCGCGTCATCCTTGTGAGCTTCGGGGCTGCCTTGATTTTGGCGCGCTTCCAAGCCGCGTAGCGGGGACCGAGAGACTGAGCCGGCAGCGGAACGGAGGACCAATATGGCAGCGCCTCATAACGCATCTGCTCGGCGAAACTCTCCACGAGATGCCGATAGACCCGAAAATCCTCGGGCGACGGGTCCGCATCAAGGAACTGCGTAGCGGCCAGCGGATCGGCCGACGCCACGCTGTCCCGCTCCGTGCGCGACATGACCGGCGTCAGCAGGCCGCGAAGCTCATCTCTCAGCCTGGCGGCTTCAGCGACCTCGACACCCAACTCGGGATGGCTCGCATCGGCATGCGCCGCGATGTCACGCAGCTTGTCGCCGAAATCGGAAAAGAGCGTCTTCGCGCGTTCGCGGACATCGGGGCCGGCAAGAAACTCGATCAATTCCAGAAGTTCCGCGTGAGCAAGCGCGCCGCGCGCCTCCTCCCACCGTGTGCTCAGAACCCGATAAGGTGTCGCGCTGAGCAGCAAAATCGCCGGCGGGACAACCGAGCCTTCAGGTTCCAGAAGCGCCTTGAGAAGAGGATCGGCGTCCTTTTCGTCGAGAATCTGCCGGTAGCGCTGAAACTCATCGAGAACGACCAGATCGGGTGGCTGGTGGCGGAGCGTCGCCAGCGCCAGGGCGCGCCGGAGGCGGCCAACGAAGGTGGTCGGCTTGAGGGGCTTTATCTTCCTGTCCGCATCACCATGCACCGCCAGATCGAGCATCGCGCGTACCGACTCGCCGAATTCGGCCGCCAGGGCTTCGCGAAACCGCTGGCGCAGATGGGACGGCGAAGCCGCGAATTTGATCTCCGCGTCCTTGACGGCCCAGTCCCACGACCCCCGCGCGCTAAGCCGCAATATGTCCGGATCAAGATCGCGGGCGAAAGCGGGATAGGTCTGCTCGAGCAACACTTTCAGGAACGCTCGCTCTTCCTTGCGTCCTCCCGTGAGACGCGCACGCGCACCCGGAAAAGACGTCGCAGGGGTCAATGCGTAAATAAGGACGGGATTTTTCGGCCGCTTCGCGATTGCAATCAGCGAAAGTCGATCCGGTGTTGCGGTTGCGGCCTTGCGCTGTGAATCACCTAGGAAACCAACGACGCGGCCCTTGTTCTGGTGCGAGACCGCATGACCATTGGCGATATAGTAAATCACCAAAGGCTGACGGCCATCCTCGGACAAGCGACGAGCCAGTTCCTTCGCCACGACCGTCTTTCCGAGACCGACTTCATCGGCCACCAGAAAGCGACGGCGCCCCGTCGGGTCGGCGAAGGCCGTAAGCGCCGCATTGACGGCGGCTTCCTGGAACGGCTTCGGCGCGATCACCGGCGTTTGCCCTTGATCTCGGCGGCGCCGAGCCCGCTCCGGAGCTTGCCCCACAACTCGTCAAAGCGTCTCAGCATCTCCGCGGTTTGCGGGTCTTCCTGCCCGGCCTGCTCAAGGACGGCCGGCAGATATTGAGAGACCCTTCGCTCGATCTCGCGGAACTTGTCCGGGTCGCGCGCCCATGCCGCCAACATCTCTTCCAGGGTCGGCAATGAGGAATCGAGCGCCGGATCCGCTCCCAAGCCTGCCCGTTCCCGCGGCTCGTCATTCGTCCAGTCGCCTTCGCCCTGCCGATCGTCATCCGCGAGCAATCCGGCCAGCCAGAGGAGGAAGCCTCTAGCGCCGAGAAAGCGCACGAATGCGGCACGGTCGCGATCCTCCCCGAAAGGCGGCTCCGCCGGCGCTCGTTGCAGCCATGTGAGGCCTTTGTCCCCACGGCTCACTCGCAAGCGCACGAACTCGCTTCGTTCCGCAGGGACGACAGACCCCAAATGCACGACGGCTTGCCCTGCCGGCCAGACCAGGAGCTCGCCGTGAAGCGCGCCCACTTGGAGCACGATGTCGGATTCGTCGGGATGTGGACCGCCAGGATGGAGATCGGAGCGGTGGGTGAGGCGTATCCCCTCGCCATCGATGTTGAGCTCCGCCGCCCATCGCGCCGCGACCTGGGCGCGTGCCCGTTCGAGCGCCTCCTCTTCCAGGGCCGCCGCATCCGGCAAATGTTCCATGCTGGGCGCTTCAACGAGACGGGCCGAACCGAGAAGCGCCTTCAGCCCTTTCTCAACCGGTTCGGTGACGAGCAACTCGGCTATCACCTCGGCGTTGCGTCCGGTCCAGGCGCGCAGGGTCGCGTTCGCGCTTCCCAACCATAGCGTCCGCTTGCGCCCGGACCGCATGAACAGCAGCTTGGCATGAAGGCCGCGGCCTACCTCTTCTTCCTCATCGTCGGCCGGAATGACATCGGCTGCCGACGCTGCGGGCTGCCGGCCAGGCTCGGGATCGCCGATGGGATAATCAGGCGCGTCCAGCGCGAGCAGATCGTCGAACGCCGCCAGCGACGGGCCGATTCTCTCGATCTCGCGTATTGTCGTCAGGAGCACGCTTCGCGCCGGTTTCGCCCCCTTCTGTATCTGTCGGGCAAGGAAGTTCTTGTCGATAAAGGGGCTTACGACCACGACTTCATCCGTTCCCGGCGGCGGGACGGGAACGGGCTGGTCTCCGGTTCCGGCCGACCAGCGAATCCGCTCGACGCGCACGCCCGCTGGCGCCCGCCAGGCCACCTTTGCAATGGTCGCCGCGAGAGTGGCGGAACGCTGGCCTTTGAGTGCGGCCCTGTCAGCGAGCGCGCGCGCCAGCTCGTCCGCGCCGGGGATCGGAGCGCCGCCATTCGCGCCGGAAACGAGCAGGAGCCCAATGTCGCGATTCACGCATTCGGTGAGATTCCGGCTCCCGATCCAGAGCCGCCAGCCGATCTCGCCGTCCACGCTTCGCGTTCGAACCAGGGCGGCCTTGGGATGCCAGCTATGGGTCGCCTCATCAAAATCGACTTCGCGCACGAACTGGTCCAAGACCGCCGCGATGCGCGGTGTCCGGCGCATTTTCGCAAGGCGGCCGCGCTGGATGACAATGCGCGCCTTCCCCCGCAGCCGCTCGACCGCATCGGCGAAATCGGACGGACTGCCTCGGCCCGCATCGGTGTCCTTGCCTGCCAGGGCGAGCAAAGTCGCGCCGATTGATCCCAGATCCGCCGAATAGGACGCCAGCAAAGCCAGTTCGACGCTTTCATCGGGACCGGGACGCAGACCCTCGAGGAACGAGAGCGCCGGCCAGCTATCGACCGCGCCGCTCATTCGGCGTCCGCCAGATCGTTGAGGAGCGTGCTGACTTGCTCCCATCTATAGTGGAGCGGCCCCGCGAGACCATGTTCGTCGCTCGACCATTCGAGACGCCGAGCACGTCCATTGGGTGTCAAAGCAAGCCGCGCGCGCGGCCCCTTGCGGGCTTCAGCCGCGGCATAGACGCCGAAGAGCGGGGCCGGATTCCACGATTTCGATGCTATCCAGTCCTTGGTGGCTGTCAGGACAGCACGCAATTTGAGCGGGAGCGCACCAGTGTCCGCCTCAAGCGCATCGACATCGAGCTTGGCCGCGACGGCACCGTGCTCTTCGACAATAGCTGCAAGGTGGTCGCGATGTCGGGTCGATGTCTCCCGCTTGTCGTCGGTCTCTAAGATCCGCTCCAGAAGCGCATCATAGACAGCACGGCCCACGCCCGCGAGACTTGCGGCCTGTTGCGCCCGCACAAGCGCGGCCTGGTCGGGGCCAGCGATCGCGCGGGCCTCGGCGGCCCACATACCAGGTGGCGCTGCTGCCTCTGTCCGCACCAGCCTCGCGAGCAGGGAAAGCTCATGGCCGCCATTGCGGCGCAACTGAGCAAGCCGCTCGCGCAAGAACGCCGCTTCTGCGGTCGCCAGCCGAAGGGTGATGTGCCCGCCACGCCAGTTATCCGGCCGCTCAGGGAGCGGCACGAATGGCGGATCGAAACTGAGAAGCGGCTGGCCATCGTCATCGGTTGCCGCGCCCGCGCTCTTCAGCAGCCGATGCGCTTGCGCCCGCGAAATGGTCCGTCCATCCAGGCGCGGACGCAATATTCCCCAGACCGCCAGCGCATTCCAATACACAGTCGACGGCGGCTGGCTCGACGGCTTGGGGAAGACGCGCCCTCCGATCACCTGGGATTCGCCTACATCCTTGAGCCGGCCGGCGAGTTCCCTTTCGCGTTCGCGCAGAGCACGCACAGCGGCCGGCCCCGTCAGGCCTGCCAGATCCTCGAACAGCCAGGGCACGAAGATTATATAGCGGGCGCGGGTGTGCAGCACCGACGTGCCCGGAAAGAAGCGGTCGGCATAACGCTGATGGATCGTGAGGAAGCCGATCTCATCGCGCACGCCCATGGATTCTTCGTCCATCTGCGCCTTGGCGCGCGCCAGCGCTTCGCGCGACAGATAGGTCCATCCCAAAGCAGGCTCGATTGGTGGGCCGCGCCTCATGCGGGACGGTCTTGCCGATTGTTGCACGGCTCTCAGCCCCACAAGGAGGACAAGGGCGCCGCGGCCAACCTGTCGCCGAAGGGCACGAGATCGGTACTGTCATAGAGCACGACGCCGTAGGCGAACCGCTCCTTGCACGCCTCGGCCAAGGTCCGCAGGCCCGCAAAGTCGCTGGACTTCACCGTCGCGGCGGCCTTCACCTCGATCCCCACGATCATGCCGTCGTCGCGTTCCAGCACGATGTCCACCTCATGCATCTGCTGGTCACGGAAATGGTAAGGCGTCAGTCGCAGGTCCGACGCCGTCATGAGCTTCAGGACTTCGGAGAACACGAAGCTTTCGAGGAGTGCGCCAAACACGCCGCGGTCCGCCTTCACCCGATCGAAGCTCAATCCGCACGCCGTGGCGAGCAGGCCGGAATCGAGGAAATGCAGCTTCGGCGTCTTCGCGATCCGTTTCAGCGCGTTCGTGTACCAGGGCTGCAATGTCGAGACGAGGAACACCTGCTCCAACAGCGCGACATAGCGCTGTCCTGTCTTGTGGCTGACATTGATGCTGGAGCCGAACTGCGAGTAGTTGACCAACTGTCCCGAATGCTCCGCGAGGAGCCGGACGAACTTCGGCAGCTCGGTCAGCTTCTCGATCTCGGCAATGTCTCGCAGGTCGCGGGTCAGAACTGACGTCAGATAGGACCGTGCCCAATCCTGCCGCCGCCGTTCGCTCTCACGGCTGATCGCCTCGGGAAAGCCTCCGAGCAACGCGAGCTCGACGAGGTCGTCGCCGACAATCGCCTCCCGCTCCCCCTGCAGCTTCCCCGCGAACAGGCGTTCCAGGAAGGTCGGCGTCTTGCCTTTTATTTCTGCGCGAGCCAGCGGCAGCATCCGGAGAGTTTCCATCCGCCCCGCCAGGCTGTCGGCGACCCGAGGCAAGGTGAGCACATTGGCGGAGCCCGTCAGCAGAAAGCGGCCAGGGCGATAGTCCTCGTCCACCGACTTCTTGATTGCCAGCAGCAGGTCGGGCGCGCGCTGGATCTCGTCGATGATGGCTTTATCCAGACCACGAATGAAACCGGCCGGATCGGACTGTGCAGCGTCGAGGACCGTCTGATCGTCGAGCGTGATATAGGTTCGGCCCGCCTCCCCCATCTTCCGGACGAGCGTGGTCTTGCCGGCCCGGCGCGGTCCTACGATCAGGACCACCGGGGTATCTGACAGGGCTTCCTCTGCCCGACGCTCCACGAGCCGCTCGTACATGCCGCTTTCCGAATCTCTGACTATTGGAACTATGAAGCATGACAATTGGAAGTCAATGGTCTGTCGATTGGAACTGGTAGAGCCGTTATCTGGAAATGGGTATGGGGAAAGCCTTCCCCTGCGGCCGAGCCTGCCGTCTCGGCCTACCCCATCTGCGGGGGGACCCCGCAACGCCCCCAAGAGTGAGAGTGCAGGCCGGGTTTCCGTGACGGGTTGAGGGCTGGAGGAGAGGCCTCCGGCGCCCGTCGCGGAGACCCGCGATGTCCAGACATGATGCGCGCGCCCGTTCCGGCTCCGACCGGACGAGCCTCTATGATGAAATCACCGGCAGGATTCTCGCCGAGCTGGAGGCCGGCCGGCTTCCCTGGGTTCAGCCTTGGGGGACAGCGGCGGCCAAGGCGCCCCTCGCCATGCCCAGGAACGCGGCCACGGGACGCTGCTATTCGGGCGTCAATGTGCTGATCCTCTGGGGCGCCGTCATCCAACACGGCTTCCCCTGCCAGAGCTGGCTGACCTTTCGCCAGGCCCTCTCGCTCGGCGGCCATGTCCGCCGGGGCGAGCACGGCATCACCGTTGTTTACGCCGACCGCTTCGTCCCCGACGACGAGAAGCGACGCGCCCGCGAGACTGGCGAGGACGCCCAGGCCATCCCCTTCCTCAAGCGATTCACGGTCTTCAACCTGGCGCAATGCGAGGACCTGCCCGAAGACCTCACTGTTGCCGCGCCGCCACCTGAGCCCGGCCTGATCGAGCCAAGGGTCGAGGCGCTCATCAAGGCAAGCGGAATCGATTTCCGCATCGGCGGCGACCGCGCCTTCTATGTGCCTGTGCACGATTATGTCATGGTCCCGCCGCCCCAGGCGTTTTTCGAGCCGATCAACTGGCATCGAACGGCCCTGCATGAATGCTCCCATGCCAGCGGGGCGCCGCACCGTCTGAACCGCGATATGTCGGGCTCCTTCGGTTCCCGAAAGTACGCATTCGAGGAGCTGGTCGCCGAGATTTCGGCGGCGTTCTGCTGCGCGGCCCTCGGCATCGTGCCGACCGTGCGCCACGCCGACTATATCGGCTCGTGGGCCGAGGTCCTGCGCGAGGACAATCGCGCCATCGTTCGCGCCGCATCCCAGGCCAGCAAGGCGGCCGACTTCCTGCTCGGCTTTCTCCCCGAGGACGCACGCCCTTTGCCGGCGCCCGCCCACACCGACGAGCGGGAGGCGGCCTGATGACAACGCGCTTCCGCGGCGAGCATCTGCTCGAGAACGCCGCAGGATTTCTGGCCGGCGCCCAGCACCTATCCCGGGACGGCCGCCACTCCCGTGAAATCCTGCTGCACCACATCGCCTGTGCGATCGAACTGTCGCTGAAATCCTTCCTGCAATTCCGAGGTTGGAGCGATGAACGGTGCCGGCTCGAAATCCGGCACGATCTGACCAAGGCGTTGGATGCCGCTGAAGGGCTCGGCTTGCATCCGAGCTACCCAGACCTCCATTCGCTCCTCGCGATCCTCTCGCCCTACTATTGCCGCCACCGCATTCGCGATCTCGCGGCGCACGAGCCGGCGCTCCTGTCGTCGCAGCAGGCGCTCAAGGCGGCAGAGGAACTCTTGAGCGATGTCACCGCCGCTTGTCCCAAGGGTTCCGCGCTCGGCGGGCGCTCGTCATCGAGCCCCTGAGAGGAAGAGGGTCGAGGGATTTTCGTGACGGGTTGGAGGCCGAGAGAGAGGCTTTCGGCCGCCCGTCGCGGAGTAAATCCCGATGGCTACTGCCGTTCAGAAGATCACCCTGTCGTCCTCGCGCGACATTCCCTTCAACAAGCTGGTGCTGAGCCAGTCGAACGTCCGGCGCGTGAAAGCTGGCGTCTCGATCGATGACCTAGCGGCCTCGATCGCCCGCCGCGGCCTGATCCAGAGCCTCAACGTCCGCCCCGTCCTCGACGCCGAGGGCCAGGAGACCGGCATGTTCGAGGTTCCGGCCGGCGGCCGCCGCTACCGGGCGCTGGAGCTTCTGGTGAAGCAGAAGCGCCTGGGCAAGACCGCCGCGGTGCCCTGCGTGGTGCGCGACCCCTCAACCGCCATTCTCGCCGAGGAGGATTCGCTCGCCGAGAATATCGAGCGCGCGCCGCTGCATCCCCTCGACCAGTTCCGTGCGTTTCAGGACATGCGCCTGAAGGGCCAGTCCGAGGAGGATATCGCGGCGGCCTTCTTCATTCCCGTCAATGTCGTGAAGCAGCGCTTGCGCCTGGCCGCGGTCGCGCGGTCGCTCCTCGATGTCTATGCCGAGGACGGCATGACGCTGGAGCAGCTCATGGCCTTCACCGTCTCGGCCGACGAGGCGCGTCAGGTCCAGGTCTGGGAGTCGATCCGCAACTCCTGGTCCAAGGAGCCCTATCAGATCCGTCGCATGCTGACCGAAAGCACGGTGCGCGCGTCCGACAAGCGGGCGATCTTCGTCGGGCTCGACGCCTATGAGGCCGCCGGTGGCAGCATCATGCGCGATCTGTTCCAAGCCGACGACGGCGGATGGCTGCAGGACCCGGCGCTGCTCGATCGCCTGGTTTCGGAGAAACTGAAGATCATAGCCGACGATATCGCGGGCGAAGGCTGGAAATGGATCGAGGTCGATGTCAGCCATCCCTACGATGTCGCGCGTGGACTGCGCGGGATTACCGGCACGCCGGTTGATCTGACCGACGAGGAGCGCGCGACGATCGAAGCCCTCAACGCCGAATACGCCAAGCTTGAGGCGGAATATGAAGGCGCTGACGAACTGCCCGACGATGTGGACGAGCGGCTTGGCGAGATCGAGACGGCGCTGAACGCCTTCGACCAGCGGCCCGCCATCTATGATCCGGCCGACATCGCCCGCGCCGGCGTCTTCATCAGCATCGACTCCGATGGCTCGCTCTCGATCGATCGCGGTTATGTGCGCCCGGAGGACGAAGCGCCCGTGACCATCGAAACCGATGGCGGTGACGCCAGCCAGGGCGCCGAGGGCTCCGATCCGGTGGCACCGTCGGTGCAGCGGGCCGTCATCACCATCGGCGGCCAGTCGGCCGAGACCGAGGATGACGAGGAGGAGACGATCAAGCCCTTGCCCGAACGGCTCGTGATGGAGCTGACCGCGCATCGCACGCTGGCACTGCGCGACGCACTGGCGAACAATCCTCATGTCGCCCTGACGGCGCTGCTGCACAAGCTCGTCACCGACACCTTCCTGCGCAGCTCGACCACCGGCGGGTGCCTGGAAGCCAGCGTCCGGCACGTCTTCTTCCCCGTGCAGGCCGCCGACCTGAAGGACAGCGCGTCCGCCAAGGCTGTCAACGAGCGGCAGGAGGCCTGGAAGACCGACATCCCGCAGGAGGATCAGGCGCTGTGGGACTGGCTCGACGGACTGGACGGGGCCAGCCGTCTGGCGCTGCTCGCCCATTGCGTCAGCTACGGCGTCAACGCGCTGTTCGAGAAGGTCGACCGTTATGGCGGCTCCGGCGTCTCGCAGCACAGCCTCGAACGCCGCCTCGGTCAGGCTGATCGTCTGGCCCGCGCGGTCCGGCTCGACATGGTTGAAGTCGGCTGGACGCCTACCGTCAATAACTATCTCGGCCGCGTGACCAAGCCGCGCATCCTCGAAGCCGTGCGCGAAGGGGCTGGCGAGCGGGCCGCGCAACTCATTGACCATCTGAAAAAGGGCGACATGGCCAAGGAAGCGGAACGGTTGCTGGCCGACAGCGGCTGGCTACCCGAGCCGCTGCGCCTCACCGAGGTCGAACCGGCCACCGGGTTGGCGGTCGAGGGCGACGGTGAGACCGAGGCGCTGCCGGAATTCCTCACCGGCGATGATGAGACCTCGGCCGACAACGAAGATGATCCTGCCCACCTTATCGCTGCCGAATAGGCGAGACGGCGCGGCGGCAATCGTTGCCTCGCCCGAAATACCAATCCCTCAGAGCCCGGCCCCCTGCGCCACAGGGATCAGCCGGGCTTTTTCTTTGGAGGAGCCGTTGATGGCGTTGGCGCGTCCTGGCCGCTACCAGACGGCCACCTCCCATTGGCCGTTGACGCGCGCGAAGCCGATCGGGCGGTTCTGAGGCTCGGCATTGGGCCGGGTAGGATCCATCGTGAGCTGCGTCATGCAAGTGACGCCAGGCCCGACGCCGCCCGGCGAGCAATCGCCAAGCTTCAGCGTCGCGTTGGCGAGCGAGGTGCCCGTAAAGAGCTTGTGACGCCGCACGGCGTCCGTCGCTTCCTGCTCGGTCGGCTGCGCAAGGCCTGTTACCGCAGCGGCCGAGGTCACGGGAACGAGAACCGGTCGCAGGCCGAACCCCGCACCAAAACCCGCCGCCAGCGCGACCACGGCGATGATCCCGACTGCGCTTCCTTTCATCGTTCGCCTCCTTTCAACCGCGTTTCACAAAAAGACGCGGACAGGCCTCGGGGCCGAACGGATACGCGCCTTGGGATTGTCGGAGAAGTGTAGCCACGCCGTCCGACGATCGAAACCCGTAACCATGAGGATCGCGCCGTGACGAGTGGCTTGTGCGGCGACGCTACGCGCTAAGCCATTGGAGTCAAAGGGAGAGGTCGGCCGGGACGGGTTTGAGCCGGTGCGGTCGAGAGAGAGCGCCGGTCGGCTCGCCCCGTTCCCGCTCTCCCGAGGTTCCCTCCATGAACGACCTTTCCGTCACCGCGGCCCTCGCGGCCGCGCCGTTTCCGCTTGTTGCCACCGACACCGGGTCCGCTATCGCCGCGGCCGCCGGCCATCTTCTTCCCCCTCTCGACCGAGGTCAGCGCATCGACGCTGCGATGCTGCGCGCGGCCATGAAGGACGCCTTCGGCGCCTCCGATGCGTCTGGCGCCTGGGATTGGAAGACCGCCTACGACGCCGGCGAGGCGGCGACGGTGCTGTTTCTCCGCAAATACGGAAAGGCGCTTTTGCGCAAAGCCGGTTCTCCGGCGGCCGCACTGCCGATGCTGGCGAGGATCGCCAGCCTTCTCCCTACCCACACTCGGCGCTCCGAGGAGAGCGAGACGTTTCAGCAGTTCTCGACACCGATTCCGCTCGGGTTCGCTGCCGCGACCGCGGCGTCGATCACGCCGGCCGACCGCGTGCTGGAGCCCTCGGCCGGCACCGGCCTGCTCGCCATTCTCGCCGAGCTCTCCGGCGCGTCGCTGGTCTTGAACGAACTGGCGGAGACTCGCGCCGGTCTTCTCGCCCACCTCTTCCCGACCGTTCCCGTCACCCGCTTCGACGCCGCCCAGATCAACGATCATCTCGATGCCGGGATCGTGCCGAGCATCGTTCTGATGAACCCGCCGTTCTCGGTGATGGCGAACGTCTCCGGCCGCATGGCCGACGCCGCCTATCGCCATATCGCCTCCGCACTGGCGCGCCTGGCTGACGGCGGACGTCTCGTGGCGATTACCGGTACGAGCTTCGCGCCCGACGCGCCGGCGTGGCGTGAAGCCTTCGTCCGGCTTCAGGAGCATGGCCGCGTCGTGTTCTCGGCCGCAGTCGATGGCTCGGTCTACGCAAAGCATGGCACGACGATCGACACGCGGCTGACTGTCATCGACAAGTCGCCGGCCGACGATCCCACAGTCGTCGCCACCTCGCGCGGCACCGCGCCGGACGCCGCCACGCTGCTCGGTTGGGTAATCCGCGATATGCCAGCGCGCTTGCCGGTCACCGCATCCATGGCGGCCCAGGCCACGCTGCGTCCCGCAGTTCCCCGCACCGTGCGCGGCTACCTCGCCCGATCGCGTTCGTCGGCGCCCAAGACCACCGTTCTGGGCGAACCCGAAGGCGTCGATCTCGCCTATGAGGCCATCGACTGGCAGCCGGCCGAGGGTTCCCGGCTCACGGATGCGATTTATGAAGAATACGGATTGCAGTCGATCCGTATTCCCGGCTCTCAGGCCCACCCGACGAAGCTCGTGCAGTCCGCTGCGATGGCCTCGGTCGCGCCGCCCAAGCCGAGCTACCGGCCGCGCTTGCCGGCACGCCTTCTCGTGGAGGGCCTGCTGTCCGACGCCCAGCTCGAGACGGTGATCTATGCCGGCGAGGCCCATGGCGATTATCTCGCCGGATCGTGGACGGTGGACGAGACCTTCGACGTCATCTCCGCCGCGCGCGAGGATGCCCCGAACGCCGTCCGCTTCCGGCGCGGCTTCATGCTCGGCGACGGCACTGGCGCCGGCAAAGGCCGTCAGAGCGCCGGCATCATCCTCGACAACTGGATGCAGGGTCGCCGCAAGGCCGTCTGGATCTCGAAGTCCGACAAGCTGATCGAGGACGCGCAACGCGACTGGTCGGCGCTCGGCATGGAGCGGCTGCTGGTGACGCCGCTCTCGCGCTTCCGCCAGGGAACGCCGATCCGGCTGCCGGAAGGCGTCCTATTCACCACCTATGCCACGCTACGCTCCGACGAGCGTGGCGAGAAGGTTTCGCGCGTCCGTCAGATCGTCGATTGGTTGGGCTCCGATTTCGATGGAGTGATCATTTTCGACGAGAGCCACGCCATGCAGAACGCCGCGGGCGGCAAGGGTGAACGCGGTGACCAGGCCGCATCGCAGCAAGGACGTGCAGGCTTACGCCTTCAACACGCGCTGCCGAACGCGCGCGTGGTCTACGTATCCGCTACCGGCGCGACCACGGTCCACAATCTGGCCTATGCGCAGCGGCTCGGTCTCTGGGGCGGCGAGGATTTTCCATTCTCGACCAGGTCCGAGTTCGTGGAGGCGATCGAGGCCGGCGGCGTGGCGGCCATGGAAGTGCTCGCGCGCGACCTGCGAGCGCTGGGGCTCTACACGGCCCGCTCGCTCTCCTACGATGGCGTCGAATACGAGCTGGTCGAGCACCAGCTCACGCCCGAGCAGACGCGCATCTATGACGCCTATGCCGGGGCGTTCTCCATCATCCACAACAACCTGTCGGCGGCGATGGAGGCCGCCAATATCACGGGCGACAAGGGCACGCTTAATGCGCAAGCCAAATCCGCGGCTCGATCGGCCTTCGAATCCGCCAAGCAGCGCTTCTTCGGTCATCTCCTGACCAGCATGAAGACGCCGACCCTGATCCGCTCCATCGAGCGCGATCTGGCGGAGAGCCATGCCGCCGTCATCCAGATCGTTTCGACGGGCGAAGCGCTGATGGAGCGCCGCCTGGCTGAGATTCCGACCGACGAGTGGAACGACGTCCGTGTCGACATCACCCCGAGGGAATATGTGCTCGACTATCTCGCCCATTCCTTCCCGGTGCAGCTCTACGAGCCGTTCACGGATTCCGAAGGCAACCTGTCGTCACGCCCGGTCTATCGCGACGGCCAGCCCGTCGAGAGCCGCGAAGCCGTCGCTCGCCGCGATCGGCTGATCGAGCACCTGGCGTCGTTGGCGCCGGTTCCTGGCGCGCTCGACCAGATCGTTCAGCGCTTCGGTACAGACATCGTCGCCGAGGTCACCGGCCGTTCGCGCCGTATCGTGCGCAAAGGCGACCGGCTTGTGGTCGAGCGCCGCGCCGGATCGGCCAATCTCGCCGAGACCGCCGCCTTCATGGACGACGTGAAGCGGATCCTCGTCTTCTCCGACGCGGGCGGCACAGGTCGCAGCTACCACGCCGAGCTGTCCGCCCGAAATCGGCGGCTGCGCGTCCACTATTTGTTGGAGCCGGGTTGGAAGGCCGACGCCGCCATTCAGGGCCTCGGCCGCACCAATCGCACTAACCAGGCGCAGCCGCCGCTCTTTCGCCCCATCGCGACCGACGTGAAGGCCGAGAAGCGCTTCCTCTCCACGATCGCCCGGCGTCTCGACACTTTGGGCGCGATCACGCGGGGCCAACGCCAGACCGGCGGCCAGGGCCTGTTCCGCCCCGAGGACAATTTGGAGAGCCACTATGCCCGCGATGCGCTGCGTCAGCTCTACCTGCTGCTGGTGCGCGGCAAGGTCGAAGGCTGCACGCTCCAGATGTTCGAAGACGCGACTGGCCTTTCGCTGATGGACTCAAACGGCATCAAGGACGAGCTGCCACCGATCACGACGTTCCTCAACCGCCTGCTCGCCCTGACGATCGAACTCCAGTGCATCCTCTTCACGGCGTTCGAGCAGCTCCTCAACGCCAAGATCGAGGGCGCCATCGCCAGCGGCACCTACGACGTCGGACTGGAAACGCTGAGGGCGGAGAGCTTCGTCGTCACCGACCGGCGCACCATTCACGTCCATCCGGGTACGGGTGCGGAAACCCGCCTGCTGACGATCACGCAGCGGGAGCGCAACCGGCCGGTCACGCTCGACGAGGCGATGGACCTGCTGTCCGATCGTCGGGCGATGCTGCTGGTCAACGATCGCTCCGGCCGCGCCGCCGTTCAGGTGCCGGCGCCGTCGCTCATGTTGGATGACGGCGAGATCGAGCGCCGCGTCCGGCTGATCCGGCCGATGGAGCAGCATCACGCCTCGCTGACCATGATGGCGGAAAGCCACTGGGTCGAAGCCGACCGCGCGGCCTTCGCATCGGCGTGGACCGGCGAGGTCGCCGGCGTACCGGCTTTCTCCGACAGCGCGATCCATGTCGTCGCCGGCCTGCTGCTGCCGATCTGGAAACGCCTGCCGAACGAGTCGACGCGCGTCTACCGGCTGCAGACCGACGACGGCGAGCGCATCATCGGACGCAAGGTTTCGCCCGCCTGGGTCGCGGGCGCGCTGGCAACAGGGACCAGCACGCTGGCGCCAGATAACGCCTTCGCGGCCCTGATCGACGGCAAGACCATCCTCGACCTCGCCGAGGGCCTCCAACTCCGCCGCGTCCGCGTCATGGGCGCCAACCGCATCGAGCTCTCCGGCTTCACCGACACGATGCGCGAGCGCCTCAGCACTTACGGCCTTTTCCATGAGATCATCTCCTGGAAGCTCCGCATGTTCGTGCCGACGGACGCGAGCGGTTTGACCGTGCTTTCGAAGGTCATGGAGCGCTATCCCGTCCAACGAATCGCCGAGCCGGAGGCTGCGTAGCATGGCCCGTCATGACGCATCCCAACTGGCACAACGTCTTGGACGACAGGCCGAGGCTGTGTGCCGGCACTATCTCTCGGCCGGATATCGCGAGGGCCGCTACTGGCTGGTCGGCGACGTTCGCAACACACCGGGCCGCTCGATGTTTGTCCGCCTGAAGGGAGCCGATTCCGGCAGGGGTGCGGCGGGTAAATGGACCGACGCGGCCACAGGCGAACACGGCGATCTCCTCGATGTCATCCGCGAAAGCTGCGGGCTGATCGACTTCAAGGACGTCGCCGAGGAGGCCAGAACCTTCCTGAGCCTGCCCCATCCGGAGCCAGACCCGGACCACCAACGACGCCCGGCATCGGCGCCCGCCGGGTCTCCGGAGGCCGCACGACGGCTCTTCGCAATGTCGCGGCCGGTTACGGGCACAGTCGTAGAGTCGTATCTACGGAAACGCGGCATCACGGCTTTGCACGGAACTGGATCGCTCCGCTTTCATCCACGCTGCTACTACCGGCCGGACGAACATTCGCCGACCGAGACATGGCCGGCGATGATCGCGTCCGTCACCGATCTCGACGGCCGGATCACGGGCGTACATCGCACCTGGCTCAGCCCCGAAGGGAACGGCAAGGCGCCAATCGACACACCGCGGCGGGCAATGGGCGATCTCCTCGGTCATGCGGTCCGGTTCGGCACGGCGCACGATGTGATCGCGGCCGGCGAAGGCATCGAGACGATCCTGTCACTCCGCATGGCCCTACCAGGCCTGCCAATGGCGGCTGCGCTCTCGGCCGCACACCTTGCCGCCATCCTGTTCCGCGCGCCACTTCGCAGGCTCTACATCGCTCGCGACGATGATCCGGCCGGAGATGGCGCACGCGATAGCCTGGTCGAACGGACGCAGACGGCCGGCATCGAGGCGATTGTGCTGTCGCCGACGCTTGGGGACTTCAACGAGGATCTCCGCACCCTCGGCATCGGCGCGCTGCGGGCAGCGATCCGCCAGCAGCTCGCCCCGGAGGACGTCGCCCGTTTTCTCACCTTGGCGGCATAGCCGGAAGGGGCAAGCGCGGAGCAGCGGCGGCCGTCGCCGGTTTCGCACGAGGCTGCATCCCGTTGCGTCGGAGAGGACCACGACCCGGCCTTCGAGAGGGCGATCGGCCGTCAAGCGGCCCGGACCGGCAATGGCTGCGCCCGGCTATTTTCCGGCGCGCTCCAGAGGAGCGCTTTCCATCGCGAAACAAAATAGCCGGCCTTCGCCATCCGGCGCGATGCTTGGCCCTGCGCTGACGCTCCGGGTGCAGGTCCGGCCCGCCCGACGGCTTTCGTCGCCAGAAGGCCGCGAGGGTCGCGGTCGAACCGACGAAGGAGCATCCCATGGCGAACGAACACGACGACGGCTTCGAACCGCACCACGCCTCATCCCCCACCGACCATGTCCTGACCGAACTCCAGCTCTACGGCTTTCATCCCTTTCAGGACGAACCCGATCCGAGGCCACTTCCCGAAGGCCAAGCCGTCGCCGGGGCCATCGCCGACATCTTCGACGCCCTGATCGCCACCCTCGAGGACACCCGCCTCGAACCCGACCTCGATGACCTCCTCTGGTCGACCGTCAACCTCTTCCATCGCGCCACCGACCGGATCGAACGCGAACTCGACGACAATGAGCAGGCGCAGCGCCGCGGCCAGCGCGAACAGGACGGCTCGGAGGTGAAGTCGGTAGAACTCGAACGTCTCACCGCCGAAGGGCAGACCATGATCGAGCGCCGCAACGCCTTCGAGCTGATGCGCGATCAGGCCGCAGAACACTTCGAGCGCCACACCGGATCATCCTGGCGGCCACGCAGCGGATCGATGGTCAATCACCGCGCCATGACTTCAGCGATGATCGACAGCCGCGATTTCCTCGCCGCCAAACGCCGAGCCGAGAGCCAGGTGCTGATCCCGGCGGGTCCGAAGATCGCCGTCACCGGCGGGCTCGACTTCAACGATCACCGGCTTATCTGGGCCAAGCTCGATCAGGTCCACGCCAAGCATCCCGACATGGTGCTGTTGCACGGCGGATCGCCGAAAGGCGCCGAACGCATCGCCGCTCGCTGGGCCGACCACCGCAAGGTTCCGCAGATCGCGTTCAAGCCCGACTGGACGAAGCACGCCAAAGCCGCGCCGTTCAAACGCAACGATCAGATGCTCGCCGTCCTGCCGATCGGCGTGATGGTGTTCCCCGGCACCGGCATCCAGGACAATCTCGCCGACAAGGCGCGCAAGTTCGGCATCCCGGTCTGGAAGTTCGGCAGTGGCGGCGCGTGAGCGCCGCCAGCCTCACCTGCAAATATTCGACAACGGGAACGCAGCCCACAACTGTTTGCGAATTTTCGTGCAGGGCTGCGAATTGCCCTCGCTAAAGTCCTAATTGCACGGCGTCGCCAATATCAGGTGTGCGAAGTCCCGACATAGTCGGGAATTCATTGCGACAAGATATTGTTGCAGAAAGGGAAGGCTATTATCCAGCGCAGCATGAGAGTTTCGCCACATCCTTGGCAAATCCTTGGGCAGCGAGTTTCAGCCCCTCCACGGTAGTGAGATAGGGGAAAATCATCTCGCCGAGAGCCTTCGCCGTCATGCCGTGCTTTAGCGCCAGCGCCAGAGTCTGGATGCTGTCTGCGCCCTCAGGAGCGAGAATCTGGCCGCCGAGGAGCCGGTCGCTCTTTGCGTCCGCCACCAGCTTGATGAGCCCACGCGTATCGCGGGCCGCGAGCGCGCGCGGCACCTGGTCGAGCGACACCACCGACGTCTTAACGCCGACTCCGCGCTCGATTGCCTGCGCCTCGCTGAAACCGACGCCGGCTACTTGCGGATCGGTGAAGACTACCCAGGGCATGGCGGTGTTGTCATAGACGAGGCTGTCGCCGTTCAGCGCATTGCGCGCCGCGAGCTTGGCACCGTAAGCCGCCATATAGACGAACTGATCGCGCCCTATCACATCGCCGGCGGCATAGACGCCAGATTTCGAGGTGCGCATCCGGTCATCGACGACGATCCCACCATTGGGCGCTAGCCTTATGCCGGCCTCCTCCAGGCCAAGATCCGCGGTGTTGGGCATGCGTCCGGTCGTCACCAGAACCTGCTCGGCGGTGAGCATTTCGGCGCGACCATCCACATCAATGGTCAGCGTGATTTCACCGTCTTGCTGCTCGATCCTGGAATAGGTCAGTCCAATACGAACCGTGATGCCTTCGTCGGCCAGATAGCGAGCAAGTGCTTGCGCTATTTCCGGTTCCGCCTCCGGTAACAGGCGCGAACGCGTGACCATGGTCACGGCGGTCCCGGTGCGGGCGAACATCTGGGCCAACTCGCAGCCAATATAACCGCCCCCGATGACCAGAAGCGAGCGCGGCTGTTCGGCGAGTTCCAGCGCCGTGGTGCTGGTGAGGAAGGGAACATTCTCAATGCCGGGGATGCTCGGCATGGCCGGTGACGCGCCGGTGGCGACGATGATCTTGCCGGCAGCGACTGGGCTGTCGTTCACAAGCACACCAGCGCCATTCAGCCTTGCTGCCCCCTCCAGATAGGCGATGCCGTTATATTCGGGCAGCAGATCGACATATTTCTTCTGCCGGAGTGTTTTGACGAGATCGTCCTTGGCCGCGATCAGAGCTCGCCAGTCAGCGACATGGGCCTCACCGGCGAGGCCAGCGAACCGGCTTGCCGCGCCTGCGCCATGCAGAGCTTCGGCGGCGCGGATCATGGTTTTGGACGGCACACACCCGACATTGACGCAGGTGCCACCGATGAGCCCATGTCCGATGAGAGCCACATTCGCACCTTGCTCGGCGGCCGTGATCGCAGCGGAGAAACCCGCCGATCCCGCGCCGATGACGGCGAGATCATAGCCACTCTTCCGGCTTCCGTCCGTGCTGCAGCAATCGGCCATGTCAGGCCCTTCCTTTGTTCGATTGTGTTTCAGAGGCGCAGCACGCCGCCGCCCGCTGCCGCCGCCAGAGCCCATAGGCAGTGATCGCGAGAAAGAGGACGAGCGCTGGAATGAGCACATAGTCGACCCACCCGAGCCAAGCCGACAGGCCAAGAGCGCCGAGCGCGATGACCAGGATCGGTGTTGCGCAGCAGATCGCCGCGATGACCGATCCGATGATTCCGGTTTTCAGGATGGTCGTGTCTTTCATGCCAACCTCCCGACAGCGCAGCCCGCCCGCGTGAGCACCGGCTCGAACAGCGCCCGTCCGACCTGCATCGCCTCGTCCGGCGTGAGGCGGTACCCTTCCGAGCCGGATCGGTTCGTTCTCCACCAGTCTTCGAGGTGCGCCTCGGAGCAGAAGAAGGCGATTACGGTGCAAAGAGAGGTCGCCGCGCAAGCTCCCTCATATTGGTTGCCAGACCACACGACTGTCGATCCTGGCTCCACGGAATCCAGCGCGATTCCACGGTCCTTTGTGGCGATCCGGATAGGACCGCCGCACGCGCGGCAGCGAGACTCGATCACCACGTCGGCGTCGAACATGGCCCCCGTGCCGAGCGCATCGATGGCGCACATGGCGTGCGTAACTTTGCCGCCAAACCCGACGCGGTGTTCGGTTGATCGGGTGGTCAACGGATAGGCGCCAAGGATGGCGTTGCTGCCGCCATCGCGGACCACGAGATCGCGCGCCGCCAGCCGGTCTAGGAGCGCCGCCACACGGCCCTCGTCAAGCCCAGTCAGAGCCGCGATCCACTCGGCGTCCGGCGCGCCATCCAACTCCGCCAGACCTTCGATGACCGCCTGTCGCACGCGATCTTCCTCGTCGTCGTAGCCGCTCCAGTTCTTGGCTGGATCGATGGCGGAGAGAATCGCGACCAGCGCATCCGCCGCGGTTGGCGAGGTCACCGCCGCCCAGTCGGGAAAGGCTACGCCGGGACGCAGTTCGAAGCTCGGCAATTCGCTCACTTCAGCTTCCCTGCTGTACCGCCGCCGGATATCCCGCGTTCGTCGAGGCCGCCGCGATCGCTTCCGGCGTCGCGATCGAGGGATCAAAGACGACGGTCGCCGTCTTGGCGTCGAAGTCGATCCGAACCGATCGCACGCCGCTGACGCGCTCCATTGCTGATTTGACCGTCACCGGACACAGTGCGCAGGTCATGTTCTCGATGGTGAAGCTCATCGTCCGGAGAGCCGCGACCTGGGTTGCCGCCGTTTGCGCGGCAAGTGGCGAGACGGCGACCATGGATAATATGCCGCCGGCGCCCAGAGCGAGCACGCTCGCGCCGATGATGAGGGATCGTTTCATGTCAACTTCTCCTAATAAAACAGCGGCGCCCACCAGTTGATCGTCAAGGCCAGGACGACAAGCACGGTCGCCAGCCAGAGAGCGGTCTTGGTGATGACGGAGGATTCCGGCCGGGCGCAGTAGGATCCCTCCACGCAAGCGGGTTTCGGCTTGAAATAGACCTGCCGAAAACCAAGCCCGATGAAAACCAGCGCTACCACTGCAAAATAGGGCTTGTAGGGTTCGAGCGCCGTGAGGTTGCCGATCCAGGCCCCGGAAATGCCGAGCGTCAAAAGCACGAGCGGTGCAATGCAGCAGGTCGAGGCGAGGATCGCGCCAATCACGCCGCCGACCGCGAACCAGGTCTTCCTCCGGTCCTCGGTTTTCTGGGGCGCGCTCAGCGGTGCCGCTTCGATATTCGTATTGCTCATGCGACTCGACCCTCGATTTTCATTTGATTGCAGCCTAGGGTCTGTAGCAACTACAGGCTCAAGAGGCTTTTCGAACGATGAGCGATCACGTTTCAGGGAGAGGGTTGCAGCGGGCCAAACTCGCCCGGCGCACGGGCTGCAATCTCGAAACCATCCGCTATTACGAGAAGATCGGCATGATGCCCGATCCGCCGCGCACCGCGTCAGGGTACCGCGTCTATGACGAGGGCCACGTCTCCCGCCTGCGCTTCATTCTACGCGCCCGTGAGCTCGGCTTCGCCATCGAGCAAATCCGCGGCTTGCTCGAACTTGTCGATGGCGGCACTCAGACCTGTGCCGAGGTGAAGGAGCGGACCGAGCGACACCTCATGGACGTGCGAGCGAAGATCGCCGACCTCAAGCGGATCGAAAAGGTGCTGGCGGCGACCGCCTCGCGATGCTCCGGCGAGGATGTTCCGGAGTGCCCGGTTCTGGACGCGCTGGCATCATGACGGCGGCACTCACGATTTAGCCAGCCTAAGCGTAAGCTTCACACGCAGCAGTCCACTTCCCTCTCCGGGTCTGTCCGAACGAGGCACCACCCCGCTCGCAATGCGCTGATCCTTGGTCCAATCGATGGCCTGACGCCATCAACCCGTGAAGGGTCGGCTACGCGAGCGTGCGGCCTTGAGGCTTCGCCTCCGCGGTGATTGCGGCCCTCGGCCGGACACATCGGGCGCCTGTCGCGCGGGGGATGGTCCCCCGCCTCCAGACAGGAGTCGGAACAATGTCCCTCAACGACGCTCACGCCTTCGCCTTCAGCCTCGCCACCACGCTCATGGTCGCGATCGTCATCTTCAAAGCAGGCGACGGCACGATGAGTGTCATGCCTGCCTCCGAATACGACGGAGACGCCTCGGCGATCATCCGCGAAGTCGATCCATTCGCCCCTTGAGGGCGACGGTCCGCTCGGCCGAGCGGAAATCCGAACGGATTTCCGCTGCCGCCATCACTCAACTTCGGCTATACTGACATCTGCGCCGTGGTGGTGGTGGAAGGCGCGACCGTAGACCTTCATCTCACGGAGCACACCACCATGGTACTCGGCATTCTCTTGAGCATCACAGCAATTGGCGTCGTCTGCTGGCTGCTCTTCACCCTCGCTATCTACGCGCTGCCCTTGTTCGCGGGCATCACCGTCGGCACGTGGGCCTATGGCACTGGGGCGGGCTGGCCCGGCAGCATCGTCGTCGGGCTCCTCGCCGCCGGGCTGATGCTCGGCATCGGCCAGTTCCTCTTCGCCCTGGTGCGTCCGGTCTGGCTCCGGCTGACCATCGGACTTGTCTTCGCGGCACCGGCGGCCATCGCCGGCTACCATGCCGTTCACGGTATCGCGAAGCATGCCATGCCTTCGGAGACCTGGCAGTTCATCTTCTCCGTGATCGGCGCCATCGCTATCGGCGCGACGGCCTGGATTCGGATCGCGGGCGCCGAGCCCGCCCCGATCCGGGCAGAACCTCGCTCGGGGCTGACATCCTCGCAACGTCGCGGCGGACCAGAGGCATATCGAAGCCGTCCTCAGCATCGTGGAACAGGCAGGGGTCAGGCGGCGATGGGCCGTTAGATTCGGGCCGGGAGGCGGCGGCCGGTTGAGCAATCTTGACCAGCGGGCGTCGATGACTCGGCACATTGATGGTGCAGGAGCTTTAGCGTTCTGACCGGAAGCGTGGCGTGGGAACCGATGCACGCGCTGCGTCGGGACCGGGAGACAAGGACCGCCGGTGATAGTGCCGCGTATTCACCGGGCACCGAGGGGGGCGCCACCGTCTCCGTTGATCGGCTCTGCCCAGTCGAGCGCTCCAAGACGGCCTCTTCGATGGGTGTATCTGGCCGAAGGACGGCTTCGCCTCGATCGCCTATGGCGCAACAGCGCCGTCAAGACTTTCTTCCCCTGCCGGCTACGCCGTCATTCCTCGCGGGACAAGAAAGTCCCTCCTCTGCTGTCTGAAGCCCTGCGGGTGCGCCGTCGATCGCCTCCGGCCGGTCGATCACCATCGAGGCCGCAATGGTGCGGGCTCGAAGGACAGATCAAGGAGACTTCCCATGGCGACCATCGGCACCTTCAAGAAGACCGGCTCGAACGAGTTCACCGGCGAAATCGTCACCCTCAGCGTCCAGACCAAGAACGTCCGCATCGTCCCCGACGCCCGCTCCACCGGCGAGAACGCTCCCAGCCACCGCGTCTTCGTCGGCCGAGCCGAGATCGGCGCCGCCTGGTCCAAGCGCTCCAACGAGGGCCGCGACTATCTCGGCCTGAAGCTGGACGACCCGAGCTTCAACGCCCCGATCTACGCCAACCTTTTCGACGACGAGGATGGCGACGGTTACAGCCTCATCTGGTCCCGGCCCAACCGCCGGAATGGCGACTGAGCCACCACCGATGCCCCGTCCGGATTACCGGGCGGGGCATCACGCCTGTGGGAATCGGGTCCTGCAGGCGGCCGAAAGCTCCCGATCATCCCGGAAAAATGACTCCGGGCCTTTTCTCATGTACGAATCACTAGTTTACTAGGTGGCAGTATATTAGGGGAAACGGCGACCTCTCCGCATGAGATTGCGGGAGCTTGTCGCCAGAAATTTGCGTCGACTGAGACACGCCAAGGGCTTGTCGCAGGAGGAACTTGCCGATCGTGCCGAGATCAATCGCAACTATGTCGGCATGCTTGAGCGGGAACAGCACGCCGCGACGATCGATATGCTGGAAAAGCTGGCGATCGTGCTTGAAATCGATCCGGTCGCGTTTTTTGAACGGGCTGAGCGGCAGGACGCCGACGAAGATTGACAGTGCGGCGCGTAGTGATGTCTGCACTGCATCACGCGATGTCTACGCGTACAGCTTACGACAATTCAAAACTTCGATAAAGTCGACCCGGAATCGAATGGCTGTCGCCGTTGATGTGTCGGGGGACCCATCATGACCGCGCCGGATTTTCTTGACGAACCGCCCGGAGGCGCGTCGCTGACCGACTACGACATCAAACATTTGAAGCTCTACGTTCGCCTGCTCGACGCCGATGCCGAGGGCGCGGACTGGCGCGAGGCGGTTACCATTTTGTTCGGCATTGACCCCCGTGATGATCCCGAGCGCGCTCGGCACATCCATGAATGCCATCTCCTGCGCGCCCGATGGATGACCGAACACGGTTACCGCGACCTGCTTCGGCGCGGCCATCACTGAACGGGTCCGCGATGCGCCGCAGCGATCACGCGGCGCTTTTTCCGGGTCTTCCCTGATCCAGCTCAACCGGGAATCGTATCCGGCCCGGAGACATGAACCATGTGAGCCAGGAGGTAATCGATGGCGCCGGACCCATCGCAGTGGCGAGTTTCGACCAGTTACGACTATTTCGACGATCTCGGCATTTCCGACCTGGCGTGGGAATGCTTGCGCCGAAATGTCGATTACCAGCGCGACTATGCAAAAGCGTTGAAAGAGATGGATGACCCTAAGCAGGCGACCACGTCGTTCCGCCTGCGCTGGGGGTTGCAATTTCCCTGCCCACCCAAGCCACAGCGCCATCGAGGAGCCGGTTCACTGGACGACGGAGGCCGACCTTGGAAAGGTTCTGCTGATCGCGTCGCCATCCCTTGGCTCGGCCGGCGCACCACTGCCCGCACTTGATCCGAGCGCAACGCACCGCAGCGCGCACGAACTCCACGCAATCCACGGAGACGGCGCCGACGCAGTCCACGTCGTGCTGCTCGGCGGCATCGAACCCGACCAGCCGCTGGCCGCGGTCGTCCCGCTGGACACTGATGCACCAGATCGGATCGAGGCCATCTCGCGCCTCTGGGGCGGGCTCCAAGCGCCGCCTCCGCCCGCCGATCTGCGCGTGACGCTTCAGCGCCGGCAGCGCCTCCGTCACATGCTGCGGGCCTTTGACGGCCGCGCCTGCCGTGCGACCTACCGGGAGATTGCGGAGGTGATGTTCGGCGTGTCCCGCGTCGCCTCCGACTCCTGGAAAACATCAGCGCTTCGCGATTCCACCATTCGGCTCGTGCGCGATGGCCTCGCCATGGTCGATGGCGGCTATCGTGATCTGCTGCGTCGACGCCGACGGCGCTGACGGCGTCCCATTGCAGGGGGTGCGAAATAGCCCCCTCTATCTTCACCATCCCCCCAGACAGCAGCTCTTCGCCACCGTGGCCTTCGCCCGCCGCTGATCGCCAGCGGCCTCAACGAACGCCCCGGAGGCCCGATCATGTCCGCCAACCTCGCCGGTTTGCCGCCGCGCTTTCTACGCACCCCTGAAGCCGCTCGTTTCTTAGGTCTTTCCGGCCGCACGCTGGAAAAACACCGGACCTACGGAACCGGCCCGGCGTATCGCAAGCTCGGCGGCCGTGTCGTCTACGCTATCGACGACCTGCAGGCCTGGGCCGATCGGGGTGCAGTCACATCCACGTCGGATCCGCGCGGCGCCGTCCTTCCCGCTAAGCGTCATGAACCGACGACGCCGGTCCACGCCGGCCGCCACGCGCGCTGAGACGTGCCGGCATGTCGTCCCGCCATCACAGTAGCGAACGCGAGCAGCTCGATCTCTTCCGAGCGCTGCCCGGCGACCTCGCGCCGCGAGATGCGCAGGACCTCATGGCTTATCCGTTCTTCTCGCTCGCCAAATCGAAGCGCCTGGCGCCGATCGATTTCAAGGCAGGTTCGATCGTCATCCGCGTCGAAGCCGTCCCCGAGCATGGCATGGCGACCATCTGGGACGCGGACGTACTGATCTGGGCCGCCTCCCAGATCGTCGAGGCGCGCGACGCCGGCCTGCGCCCGTCCCGGCTCATGGGGACCACCCCGTATGAGATCCTGAACTTCATCGGCCGCGGCGTGTCGCTACGCGACTACGACCGCCTCAAGGCCGCGCTCGACCGCCTACAGTCAACCACGATCGCCACATCGATCCGCCAGCCCACCGAGCGGCGGATGCACCGCTTCTCCTGGATCAACGAGTGGAAGGAGAAAGCCGACAGCCGAGGACGGCCCCTTGGCCTCGAGCTGATCGTACCCGACTGGTTCTACGCCGCGGTCCTCGACGACGCGCTCGTACTGACGATCGACCGCGCCTACTTCGATCTCACGGGCGGGCTCGAACGCTGGCTCTACCGGCTCGTGCGCAAGCATGGCGGCCGCCAGGAGTTCGGCTGGAGCTTCGATTTCATCCACCTCCACGCCAAGTCCGGCTCGCTCTCGCCGCTCAAGCACTTCGCCTACGACCTGCGCGACATCGTCCGCCGTCAGGCACTGCCCGGTTACCGGCTGACCATCGAGCAGCCGACCAGCGGCCCCGATCGCCTTTCCTTCGCCCCGACCGATCCGGCGCCGTTCGGCGCGCCGCGACGCCGCCGTTCCAACACGCGCCCTGGGGATAAGCTGTGAATTGCCTCGTGCTATCAGGGACCGCCCCTATCGTGCCATCGGGGACCCGATCCTCGTGCTATCGGGGACCGGAATCGACGATTCCGCGTATCGAATCAAAAGCTTGCGGCACCCGTAACTTCTCTAACCAGAATTCCTACGGAATTCTTCTAACGGGTGCCGCGTTTTGCCCGCCTGCGGATAACCGCCGGCCAGCGGCCGGGAGCGCGTCATGATCGTCGCGCTCCTCAACCAGAAGGGTGGTGTCGGCAAGACGACGCTCGCGCTGCACCTCGCCGGCGAATGGGCGCGACGCGGCCAGCGCGTCACCGTGATCGACGCGGACCCGCAAGGCTCTGCGCTCGACTGGTCACAGCAACGCGCGCGCGAGTGCCTGCCGCGCCTCTTCGGCGTCGTCGGCCTGGCGCGTGACACGCTCCACCGCGAAGCGCCGGAGCTGGCGCGCGACGCCGATCACATCGTCATCGACGGGCCGCCCCGCGTCGCCGGGCTGATGCGTTCCGCATTGCTCGCCGCCGATCTCGTCCTGATCCCGGTGCAGCCGTCGCCATTCGACGGCTGGGCCTCGGCCGAGATGCTGGCGCTGCTCGGCGAGGCGCGCATCTATCGTCCGCAGCTCGCGGCCCGCTTCGTGCTGAACCGATGCGGCGCACGAACCGTCATCGCTCGCGAAACGGCCGAGACGCTCGCCGATCACGATCCGCCGGTGCTGGCATCCACCATCGGCCAGCGCGTTGCCTTCGCCGATACGGCGCAGTCCGGACGCCTGGTGTCGGAGGTCGACGACGACAGCCCGGCCGCGCGCGAGATCGCCGCGCTGTGCGTCGAGATCGGGAGGCTCGGACTATGACCGGGCCGTCTCAGAAACGCGGCTTCGCAGCCCGGCCCGGCGGTGCTGAACACTGGATCAAATCGTCAGCGGCGCCGCCTGCGCGCGACCCGGGCATCGCCGCGTTCTCGGCGCGATTGACCATCGACGTCACCTCCGAATTGCGCGGGCGCATCAAGATCGCGGCATTCCGGCGCGGCGTCACGGTCGCCGACATGCTGCGCGACCTGCTCGCGCGCGAATTTCCCCCGACCGAAGGAGACCCATCATGACCGGCACCGCGGCCTCGCGCGTGCGCAGCGGCCCGTCGCCGTCCGCGCTCGCGTCCGACCATCTGACTCATGTCGAACTGACCTGGATCGAGAAGAGGATCGAATACTGGATCCGGTTCGGAGACGACGTCCACGAACAGATTCTGGATCGCCGCCGGCGTGTCCTCTCCTACCAGCCGGGCAGCATCTTCGCGTTCGTCCGCTGGGCCTCCAACGACTTCGGCACGATCATCTCGCGCATCGACATCGTGCGCGCCGTCTCGCCGCGCCAACCCTATCAGACGCTGCCGTTCGTGCGCCCTGGCGGCGACATCCTGCTCAAGCTCGAAGGCTGGCCGAAGGTCGAGCACGTACTCCAACTCATCGACGCCATCGAAGCGCGCAACATCGATCCGGCAGCGGTCTCGCCCGATCATTGGCGGCACATCCACAACCGCCTGACGGCAGGCCACGAGCCTCGTGCCTACACGTTCGAGCAGCATCGGGCATTCCTGAAGCGCCGGAGTGCCGAGCCATGACCCGCTTCGGCTACGTCATGACGACGTATTTCGCCGTGATGCTGATCGGCGGCCTGTCGTTCATCCACAATGCGCCGAAGCTGATTTGGAACGCCTCGGCCAGCACGCCGATCGGGCTCTATTCCGTCGACCGATCACCGCGTCTCGAAGTGACTGACCTGGTCGCCGTGGCCGCTCCCGAACCGCTCGCCACGTTCCTGGCCGAGCGCGGCTACCTGCCGCGCGGCGTCCCGCTCATGAAGCGCGTTGCCGGCCTTCCGGGGCAGCAGGTCTGCCGAACCGGCGCTCGCATCACCGTCGATGGCATCGCGATGGGAGAGGCGCTGCGACGTGACCGCCTCGGCCGGGATCTGCCGGTCTGGCAGGGCTGCCGGCGCATCGCGGACGGCGAGATCTTCCTCATGAACTGGTCCGTCCGCGACAGCCTCGACGGCCGCTACTTCGGTCCCATTCCCACCAGCTCGATCATTGGCCGCGCGATGCCGGTGTGGACCGACGAAGACGACAGCGGCCACTTCGAATGGCGTGCCCAAACACGTTGAGGGGCGCGCCGAACCTCTCCCTCACAAGCAGCAGAAGGAACCTTCCCATGCCACAGATCGGTCAGTTCACCCGCACGAAATCCGGCTATTCCGGCCGCGTCCACACGCTCACCCTCGACGCCGCGCTTTCTCTCTTTCCGGCCGAACCTTCAGACGCCGAGAACGCGCCGGACTACCGCGTCCATCTCGGCGACGAAGATGGCCCCGAGGTCGGCGCCGGCTGGAAGCGCACCGGCGAGAAGGCCGGCGAGTACGTCTCGCTGCTCCTCGACGATCCCGTCTTCGCGCAGCCAGTGCGCGCCAATCTGTTCCAATCCGGCGACGATAAGACGACTTGGGGCCTCCACTGGAACCGTCCGCCGAAGCGCGGCGAGCGGGACTGAGGCCATGCGGACGCTTCACTCACCTCACAGGCGCTTCGTGGATTCCGGGCGGACGCATGCCGCCCGGCATCTCGCCATCCTTCTCCTTTCCGGTCTGCTTTTCGGCGCCGGATCGCCCGCCGCCACTCTGGCTCAGAGCGCGGTCGAGCGAACCGAACCTGCCGATCCGATCGCCGCCTATGTTGCCGAGGCCTCGCAGCGCTTCGGCGTTCCGGCGGCCTGGATTCGCGCCGTCATACGCGCCGAAAGCGCGGGCGACGTGCGCGCGATCTCCCGAGCGGGTGCGATGGGGCTCATGCAGATCATGCCCGATACCTGGCCGGCGCTGCGTATCCGCCATCGTCTCGGTAACGACCCCTACGACCCGCGCGACAACATCCTGGCAGGCGCGGCCTACCTGCGCGAAATGCACGACCGTTACGGCTCGCCGGGCTTCCTTGCGGCCTACAACGCCGGTCCCGGCCGCTACGACGAATATCTTGCGGACGGCCGTGCGTTACCGGCAGAAACGCGAGCCTATGTCGCGGCCCTCGCACCTCTTGTCGGCGACGGCGAGATCGCCGGAACCGTCACTGTCGCGACCGCCGATCCACAGGCGTGGACGCGCGCGCCGCTGTTCATCGCGCAAGCCGACGGCACGACCTCTGCTGATCGGGTACAGACCGGGGGCCGTTCTGAAGGCGCTCAGACGGCGGCTACGCTGCGCGAGATTTCCGCGATCACGCCGCAGTCCTCCGGCCTGTTTGTCGTGCGACCAGATGCTGGAGGGCCGCGATGACGGTGCCTCGACCGCATCGCAGTCTGGCGTGCCCCGGCGCATCATGGAGGGCGCCGAGGGGGGAGCGAGGTAACACGACCGCACGATGGCAGGATAAAGGGGCGCGATGTGCGCGTCGGTTCGGTCGTGTTTTTTCAGGGGCTTACGAGGCGAATTCGCGAGGTGCGCCTGATCGGCGCAGCCTGCGGCTTCGGCAATTTCAGAAGAAAATCAGCGCCGTTGCGCGATGTGCGGGATCGCGACCATGAGCGGCGAGGACGATTTCCGCATCCGGCCAGGCCGCATCCGTTCGCCCAGCGCGCAGCGCGCCAGGCCCTTCATCGCGCAGGCGCTGGCGGCGGCCCAGCGCGCCGGCGGAACGATCTCCCGCAAGGGGGCGATCGGGCCGAACCACCGTTCCCGGTTCGGCCGGGGCCAGCGCGCATCGGTGCAGGCCAACCGGCTCATCACCTCCCGCTCGCGCGGCGCTGTCGTCAAGGCGCGTGTCGTCCGCCACGGCGGACGCGCCGCGCCGCTCGCGACCCACCTCAGCTATCTGCGCCGCGAGGGCGTCACCCGGGACGGAGAGAAGGCCCGGCTATTCGGCCCCGGCACGGACGATGCCGATCGACAAGCATTCGCGGAGCGGTGCGAGGATGACCGGCATCATTTCCGGTTCATCGTCTCGCCAGACGACGCCGTGGAGATGTCCGACCTCAAGACTTTCACCCGCGACCTCGTCGGGCAGATGGAAAAGGACCTCGGCACGAATCTCGATTGGGTCGGCGTCGATCATTGGAACACCGAGCATCCGCACGTCCACCTGATCGTGCGTGGCGTGCGCGAGGACGGCGAGAATCTCGTCATCTCGCGCGACTACATCAAGGAGGGCATGCGCGATCGAGCGCGCGATCTGATCACCCAGGAGCTCGGCCCCCGCACCGATCAGGAGATCCGCCGCACGCTCGAACGCCAGATAGCCGCCGAGCGTTGGACCAACCTCGACCGGCAGCTCGCGCGCGACAGCACCCGCACCGGCGTCATCGACCTCGCGCCGCATCCCGACCGCCAACCCGACGAATTCCATGCGCTCAAGGTCGGGCGACTGCGCAAGCTGGAATCGCTCGGTCTCGCCAACCAGTTCAGTCCCGGCCAATGGGCCATGTCGGAGAATGCCGAGGCGACGCTGCGCGAGCTGGGCGAACGCGGCGACATCATCAAGCGCATTCATCGCGGCCTAGCCGAGCGGGGCATCGAGCGCGGCGCGGCCAATTATGTGCTGGCCGGCGAGAGCCTGGACGATCCCGTCGTCGGCCGGTTGGTCGCCCGTGGCCTCGACGACGAGCTGAAGGGCACGGCCTATGCCGTGGTCGATGGCGTCGACGGCCGCACCCACCACATCAAGCTGCCCGATCTCGATGCCGCCGGCGACAGCACGCCGGGCTCCATCGTCGAACTGCGCAAGTTCGACGATGCCCAGGGCCGGCGGCGCGTCGCGCTGGCGGTCCGCTCGGACCTCTCGATCGAGCGCCAGATCACGGCGACAGGCGCGACTTGGCTCGACCGTCAGGCTATCGCCCGCCAACCGGTCGGCCTCGGTGGCGGCGGCTTCGGCGCCGAGGTGCGCGGGGCGATGGATCGCCGCGCCGAACATCTGCTCGGGCAAGGCCTCGCCGAACGTCAGGCCCGCGGTGTCAGCTTCAGCCGTAACCTGATCGAGACGCTACGCCGCCGTGAGCTGGACGCGCTCGGTGAGAAGCTGGCGTCGGAGAGCGGACGGCCGCTGACGCGCGCTTCGACCGGCGAATATGTCTCCGGCACCTATCGGCAGCGCTTCGCGCTCGCCTCCGGCCGGTTCGCAATGATCGACGACGGCCTCGGCTTCCAGCTCGTGCCCTGGTCCCCCTCACTCGAAAAGCAACTCGGCCGCCATGTCTCCGGCCTCGCGCGCGGCGACGGCGGCATCGACTGGAGCTTTGGCCGCAAGCGGGGGCTCGGCCTGTGACCACCACTCTTCACGAAGAAAGGACCCCGCAATGTCCGCCACCAAGATTCTCTGGGGCCAGATCCTCGTCGTCTTCCTGATCGTGCTCGTCACGACCTGGACCGCGACACAGTGGACGGCCTGGCAACTCGGCTTCCAGCCGCAGCTCGGCCGGCCATGGTTCGAGCTGTTCGGCTGGCCCGTCTACTATCCGCCTGCCTTCTTTTGGTGGTGGTATTTATACGATGCCTACGCGCCGCCGATCTTCGTCGAGGGCGCCTACATCGCGGCATCCGGCGGCTTCATCGCGATCGCGGTCGCGATCGGCATGTCGGTGTGGCGAGCTCGCGAGGCCAAGAACGTCGAGACCTACGGCTCTGCGCGCTGGGCCCGGCCCGACGAGGTGGAATCCGCTGGGTTGCTCGGACCCGACGGCGTCGTGCTCGGCAAGCTCGATCGCACCTATCTGCGCCACGACGGACCCGAGCATGTGCTCTGCTTCGCGCCGACCCGCTCCGGCAAAGGCGTCGGCCTCGTGGTGCCGTCGCTCTTGACCTGGCCGGGCTCAGCCATCGTCCACGACATCAAGGGCGAGAACTGGCAGCTCACGGCCGGCTTCCGCGCGCGGCATGGCCGGGTGCTGCTCTTCGACCCGACCAACGCGAAGTCGGCTGCCTACAATCCGCTGCTCGAGGTCCGCCGCGGTGAATGGGAAGTTCGCGACGTTCAGAACATCGCCGACATCCTGGTCGATCCCGAAGGGTCGCTCGAAAAGCGGAACCACTGGGAGAAGACCAGTCACGCGCTTCTCGTCGGCGCTATCCTGCACGTCCTCTATGCCGAGGCCGACAAGACGCTCGCCGGCGTCGCCGCCTTCCTGTCCGATCCGAAGCGGCCGATCGAGTCGACGCTTGCCGCCATGATGAAGACCGCCCATCTCGGCGCGGCCGGACCCCACCCGGTCATAGCATCCGCCGCCCGGGAATTGCTGAACAAGTCCGACAACGAGCGCTCGGGCGTGCTGTCGACCGCGATGTCCTTTCTCGGGCTCTACCGCGACCCCGTCGTGGCCGCCGTCACGCGCCGCTGCGACTGGCGCATCACCGACATCGTCGGCGGAGCCCGGCCGTCGACACTCTACCTCGTTGTGCCACCCTCCGACATCGCACGCACCAAGCCGCTGATCCGGCTGATCCTCAATCAGGTCGGCCGGCGATTGACCGAGGACCTGCGGGCCAAGGGCGGGCGGCACCGGCTGCTCCTCATGCTCGACGAGTTCCCGGCACTCGGTCGCCTCGACTTCTTCGAGTCCGCTCTGGCGTTCATGGCCGGCTACGGCCTGAAGAGCTTCCTGATCGCGCAGTCGCTGAACCAGATCGAGAAGGCCTATGGGCCGAACAACTCGATCCTCGACAACTGCCATGTGCGCGTCAGCTTCGCGACCAACGACGAGCGGACCGCCAAGCGCGTTTCCGATGCGCTCGGCACCGCGACCGAGATGCGGGCGATGCGGAACTATGCCGGGCACAGGCTCAGTCCCTGGCTTGGCCATCTGATGGTCTCGCGCTCGGAGACAGCGCGGCCGCTGCTGACGCCCGGCGAGGTCATGCAGCTCCCACCTGCGGACGAGATCATCATGGTCGCGGGCACTCCGCCGATCCGGGCGAAGAAGGCCCGCTACTTCGAGGATCGTCGGTTTCAGGAGCGCATCCTGCCGCCGCCGGAGCTCACGAAACAAACCACGGCGAAGGCCGACGATTGGAGCAGCCTAGCATTGCCGGCGCGCCCGGAGATCGAGGATGCCGCCGCGAAGGATGGCCAGAGCGACGACGAGGACCCGACCGGCTCGGAACGCCGCCACCAGCCCGAGCTGAACAAGGCCGGGACCGTCGAGAAGAAGGCGCCGATCGACAACGAGTTCGCCGCCGACTTCGGCGACGACGAGGAAGACGACAGCGCCCGAATGAGCCGGATGAACCAGGTCATGCAAGGGGTAGCCCGGCAGGTCTCGCTCGACCCCAATGACGGCATGGACCTGTGAGGTGCGATGACGAAGGCATCAAAAAAGCAGCGCCTGTCGGTTTATCTCGACCCGGACGTCATGAAGGCGCTGGCGGTCTATGCCGCACGGCGCGACCAATCACGCTCCCTGATTGCCGAAGCGGCCATCGCTTCCTTCCTGTCGCCCGATGCCGCCGAACGGCAGGAAGCAGCGACCACCAAGCGTCTCGACCAGCTCGACCGGCGCATGACGCGGATGGAACGCAACCTCGGCATCTCCGTCGAAATGCTGGCCGTCTTCGTCCGCTTCTGGCTAACGACCAATCCGCCACTGCCGGAACCTGCCCAGGCCGCGGCGCGTGCTCAGGCAGGCGAGCGATACGACGCCTTCGTCGCTGCGCTCGGCCGGCGACTCGCCAAGGGACCGAAGCTGCGTCAGGAGATTTCGGAAGACGTGTCGGGCGTCGCGGACGCGGAATAATCATCGCTCGCGGCATCGCAAGTATTCATCAGTACCGCCGTTCCCCTGTCTTTGTACGCCAGAGCGCTACGACCACATTCCGGTTGTTGCCACGCCCCAATTTCTGCCTCTTCTACTCATCCCCGATCCAGGGCCGCTTGTCTGCGGTCCCGCACGGAACGGGGACGACATGGCGGTTTCTCACCAACAATCCGAGGCGATACTTCGCGGCGCACGCATGTTGCGCACCGCGCTTGGCCCCGCCATCGCCGGATTCCTGGAAGACCCGTCGATCGTCGAGGTGATGCTCAATCCCGACGGGCGGCTCTGGATCGACCGCCTGTCGGAGGGACTTTCCGACACAGGCGAGCGCCTGTCCGCCGCCGACGGCGAGCGCATCGTGCGTCTGGTCGCGCACCATGTCGGCGCCGAGGTTCATGCGGGCAGCCCGCGCGTCTCGGCCGAACTGCCCGAGACCGGCGAGCGGTTCGAGGGTCTGCTGCCACCCGTCGTAACAGCTCCGGCCTTCGCGATCCGCAAGCCGGCCGTCGCGGTCTTCACGTTGCAGGACTACGTCGCGACCGAGATCATGTCAGCCGACCAGGCCGCGATCCTTCGTCAGGCCGTCGCCGACCGGCGCAACATTCTCGTCGCCGGCGGCACGTCCACCGGCAAGACCACGCTCACCAATGCGCTGCTCGCCGAGGTGTCGAAGACCTCCGACCGCGTCGTGCTGATCGAGGATACGCGCGAACTGCAATGCGCCGCGCCGAACCTCGTTGCGATGCGCACCAAGGACGGCGTCGCCTCGCTCTCCGATCTCGTCCGCTCCTCGCTTCGCCTGCGCCCCGACCGCATCCCGATCGGCGAGGTGCGCGGTTCCGAAGCGCTCGATCTCCTCAAAGCATGGGGCACGGGCCACCCCGGCGGCGTCGGCACCATCCACGCCGGCACCGCGCTCGGCGCGCTGCGCCGCCTCGAACAGCTCATCCAGGAAGCTGTCGTGACCGTCCCCCGCGCGCTGATCGCCGAGACCATCGATCTCGTCGCGGTGCTCAGCGGCCGAGGCTCGACCCGTCGCCTCGCCGAACTCGCCCGCGTCGAGGGTCTCAAGCCGGACGGCGACTACCGCGTCACCCCCACAACCCAGCCCATCTCAGGAGATCTCCCATGAATCGTCATTGCCTGCGCCTCCGCCGCCAAATCTCGACGGCGGCGGCCGTCGCCTTCGTCAGCATGATGATGGCTCCCGCCGCATATGCTTCCGGCTCGTCCATGCCTTGGGAAGCCCCGCTGCAGTCCATCCTCGAATCGATTGAGGGACCTGTGGCCAAGATCATCGCTGTGATGATCATCATCATCACCGGCCTTACGCTCGCTTTCGGCGACACATCAGGCGGCGCGCGGAAGCTGATCCAGATCGTCTTCGGCCTGTCGATCGCCTTCGCCGCGTCGAGCTTCTTCCTGTCCTTCTTCTCCTTCGGCGGTGGAGCACTCGTCTGATGGCGAGCCTGATCGACAGCGGCGAAGTGCCGGGCTACGCCGTCCCGGTCCACCGTGCGCTGACCGAGCACATCCTGCTCGGCGGCGCTCCGCGTTCGATCGCCATCCTCAACGGCACGCTGGCCGCCGCGCTCGGCCTCGGCCTGCGTCTCTGGCTCGTCGGTCTCGGGCTCTGGGCGATCGGACACTTCGCCGCCGTTTGGGCGGCCAAGCGCGATCCGCAATTCGTGGACGTGGTGCGGCGTCACCTGCGCATCCCCGGCCACCTGAGCGCGTGAGGCCCCGATGATGAACCTCGCCGAATATCGCCGGACCTCAATCCGCCTCGCGGATTTCCTGCCCTGGGCCGCGCTCGCCGGCGAGGGCATCGTTCTCAACAAGGACGGCAGCTTCCAACGCACCGCCCGGTTTCGCGGTCCCGACCTCGACTCCGCGGTGCCGGCCGAACTCGTCGCCGTCGCCGGCCGACTCAACAACGCCTTCCGTCGCCTCGGTTCGGGATGGGCGATATTCGTCGAGGCGCAACGCCATGGCGCCGGGGCCTATCCGGCGAGCCGATTTCCCGAGGCCGCGTCAGCCCTGGTCGACGCCGAGCGCAAGGCGAACTTCGAGGAAGACGCCTCGCACTTCGAGTCCAGCTATTTCCTGACCTTCGTCTATCTGCCGCCGGCCGAGGACGCTGCCCGCGCCGAGAGCTTGCTCTATGAAGGAAAGGCCGAGAACGGCATCGACCCGCATGAGGCCCTGCGCGGCTTCGCTGATCGAACCGACCGCGTGCTTCAGCTCATCGAAAACTTCATGCCGGAATGCGCATGGCTCGATGATGGCGAGACGCTGACCTATCTCCATTCGACCGTCTCGACCAGGCGCCATCGCGTGCGCGTGCCCGAGACGCCGATGTATCTCGACGCGCTGCTGGCCGATCAACCGCTCACGGGCGGGCTGGAGCCGCGCCTGGGCGACACGCATCTCCGCATCCTCACTATTGTCGGTTTTCCGACCGCGACCACGCCCGGGTTGCTCGACGACCTCAACCGGCTGGCCTTTCCATATCGCTGGTCGACGCGCGCTGTCCTTCTCGACAAGACCGATGCCACTAAGCTGCTCACCAAGATCCGGCGGCAATGGTTCGCCAAGCGCAAGAGCATCATGGCGATCCTCAAGGAGGTGATGACCAACGAGGCTTCGGTGCTCGTCGATACCGATGCGGCGAACAAGGCGGCCGATGCCGATCTCGCGCTTCAGGAACTTGGCGCCGACTATGCCGGTCAGGCCTATGTCACCGCGACGGTCACCGTCTGGGACGCCGATCCACGCATCGCAGCGGAGAAGCTGCGCTTGGTGGAGAAGATCATTCAGGGCCGCGACTTCACCGCGATGGCCGAGACGATCAACGCCGTCGACGCCTGGCTCGGCTCGCTGCCCGGCCATGTCTACGCCAACGTGCGGCAACCTCCGATCTCGACGCTCAATCTCGCCCATATGATCCCGCTGTCGGCGGTGTGGGCGGGGCCGGAACGGGACGAGCATTTCGGGCAACCCCCCTTGCTTTATGGCAGGACCGAAGGCTCGACCCCGTTCCGGTTTTCCCTTCATGTCGGCGACGTCGGCCACACGCTCGTCGTCGGGCCGACCGGCGCCGGCAAGTCCGTGCTGTTGGCGCTGATGGCGCTTCAGTTCCGGCGCTATTCGGGCTCGCAGGTCTTCGCCTTCGATTTCGGCGGCTCTATCCGCGCCGCGGCGCTCGCCATGGGCGGCGATTGGCACGATCTCGGCGGCGGGTTGACGGAGGGCGCGGCCGACAGCGTGTCGCTGCAACCTCTCGCCGGCATTCATGAAGTGCCGGAACGGGCCTGGGCCGCCGACTGGATCGTCGCGATCCTGATGCGTGAGGGCGTGACGATCTCGCCGGAGGTGAAGGAATATATCTGGACGGCGCTGACCTCGCTCGCGAGCGCGCCTGTTGGCGAGCGCACCATCACCGGGCTCGCCGTCCTCCTTCAATCGAGCGACCTCAAGCAGGCGCTACGACCATATTGCGTCGGCGGCGCCTATGGCCGGCTGCTCGACGCCGAAAGCGAGCACCTCGGCGCAGCCCCGGTGCAAGCGTTCGAGACCGAGGGCCTGATCGGAACGGGCGCTGCGCCGGCCGTGCTCGCCTACCTGTTCCATCGCATCGAGGATCGCCTGGATGGCAGCCCCACGCTGCTCATCGTCGACGAAGGCTGGCTGGCGCTCGACGACGAGGGCTTCGCCGGCCAGCTCCGCGAATGGCTGAAGACGCTCCGCAAGAAGAACGCCTCCGTCGTCTTCGCCACCCAGTCACTCTCCGACATCGACGGTTCGGCGATTGCGCCCGCCATCATCGAGAGCTGCCAGACCAGGCTCCTATTGCCGAACGAGCGCGCGATCGAACCGCAGATCACCGCGATCTACCGGCGCTTCGGCCTCAACGACCGCCAGATCGAGATCCTCGCCCGCGCGATGCCCAAGCGCGACTATTACTGCCAGTCCCGCCGCGGCAACCGGCTGTTCGAGCTCGGCCTGTCCGACGTTGCGTTGGCGCTGTGCGCCGCCTCGTCGAAGACCGACCAGGCCGCCATCGAGCGCACTATCGCCGAACACGGCCGCGACGGTTTCCTGCCGGCCTGGCTGCGGCTGCGCGGCGTCGCCTGGGCGTCCGACCTCATTCCCGACCTCACCAACCTGGAGAGCAAGCCATGATCTTCCGTCGCTCACGCGCGGCGTTTCTCGCCGCGTCCATCCTTTCGATTCCCGTGGCGCTATCGCCCGTGATGGTCACGCCCGCATCCGCGCAATGGATCGTCTACGACCCGACGAACTACGTGCAGAATGTTCTCTCCGCGGCTCGCGCGCTGGAGCAGATCAACAATCAGATCACATCGCTTCAGAACGAGGCGACGATGTTGATCAACCAGGCGCGCAATCTGGCGAGCCTGCCTTACTCCTCGCTCCAGCGGCTGCAGCAATCCGTGCAACGGACGCAGCAGCTCCTCGGCGAGGCGCAGCGCATCGCCTACGATGTCCAACAGATCGACCAGGCCTTCACATCCACCTACGGCAATGCGTCGATGTCGGCCTCTGACCAGCAGCTCGTGGCGCAGGCGCGCGAGCGCTGGCAGAACACCGTCGGCGGATTGCAGGATGCCATGCGGGTGCAGGCCGGCGTTGTCGGCAACATCGACACCAACCGTGCGGAGATGTCGGCACTGGTCGGTCAGAGCCAGGGCGCGACCGGCGCATTGCAGGCGACGCAGGCCGGCAACCAGCTTCTCGCACTCCAGGCCCAACAGCTCGCCGACCTCACCGCCGTTGTCGCCGCCAACGGCCGGGCGCAGGCGCTCCAGTCGGCCGAACAGGCCACGGCCGCCGAGCAAGGGCGCGAGCAGCGTCGGCGCTTCCTGACTCCGGGCACCGGCTACCAGCCAGGCAACGCCAAGATGTTCTACGGCGGCAACTAAGGGGCGGCGTCATGGACGGAAAGATGCTGGCTCGCCTCGGCGCCGTGGTGTTCGTCGCGGTCGCGGTTACCGCGACCGCGATCGAGCTGACCCGAAAGGAGGACGAGCCCGCCGGCTGGTCCGCAGGGCGGGTCGAGAATTCGCAGGCCGATCCGCTCCGCACCGAGCTGATCCGTTGCCAACGCCTCGGCGAGGCCGGCCCCCGTGACGCCACGTGCCTGCGCGCCTGGGCGGAAAACCGCGAGCGGTTTCTCACACCGGGCGCGCACCCCATGGAGCGCCTGCCCGATGCGGCGGATGCTCCGCGGCCCCAGCCTGACGCCGACGCGCGGAACACGACGCCGGATAATCCTACGCCCCAGGAAACAGCGCCGCGGCAAGACGAGGCCCGATAGCATCATGGGCGGCACCGGCGTCATCGACCATTTCCTCGAGGTCTTCACCCGCTACATCGATTCCGGGTTCGGCCTGCTCGGTGGCGAGGTCGCGTTCATCGCGACCACTCTGATCGTTATCGACGTGACGCTGGCCGCCCTGTTCTGGAGCTGGGGCGCTGACGACGACATCATCGCGCGCCTGGTCAAGAAGACGCTGTTCGTCGGCGTCTTCGCCTACATCATCGGCAACTGGAACAATCTCGCCCGCATCGTCTTCGAGAGCTTCGCCGGTCTTGGCCTGAAGGCCTCCGGCACCGGCTTCACGACAGCGGATCTGCTTCGCCCCGGCAAGGTCGCGCAGACCGGCCTCGATGCCGGGCGGCCGCTGCTCGACTCGATTTCCAGCCTGATGGGCTACTGGTCGTTCTTCGAGAATTTCATCCAGATCGCCTGCATGTTCCTCGCCTGGGCGCTGGTGCTGCTCGCCTTCTTCATCCTCGCCATCCAGCTCTTCGTCACCTTGATCGAGTTCAAGCTGACGACGCTCGCCGGTTTCGTGCTCATTCCCTTCGGCCTTTTCGGCAAATCGGCCTTCATGGCCGAGCGCGTCCTCGGCAACATCATCTCCTCCGGCATCAAGGTCCTGGTGCTGGCCGTTATCATCGGCATCGGCTCGACGCTGTTCTCCGAATTCACTGCCGGCTTCGGTGGAGCCAATCCGACCATTGACGACGCCATGGCGATCGTGCTCGCCGCGCTGTCGCTGCTCGGCCTCGGAATCTTCGGTCCCGGCATCGCCAACGGCCTCGTCTCGGGCGGGCCTCAGCTCGGCGCCGGCGCGGCGGTCGGCACTGGCCTTGCCGCCGGCGGAATGGTTGCAGCCGGAGGAGCCGCTCTCGGCGCAGCAGCCGGCGGCGTCGGCGCTCTGGCCGGCGGAGCGGCTGCCGCCGCCCGCGGTGGCACCGCGATGGCAGGTGGCGCGGCCACTGCCTACAGCCTCGGAGCCGCAGGCCAATCGGGCGCAGCCGGCGTCGCTTCCGGCCTCGGCGGCGTCGCCCGCGCAGCCGGTGGCGCGGCGGCGTCGCCCCTCCGCCGGGCGGCCTCACGCACCGCCGACAGCATGCGGTCGAGCTTCTCGGAGGGCGGGAAATCCGCCTTCGAAGCCACCGGTGGCACCTCGACCATGGGCACGATCGGCGAGGGCACGGCCGAGGCGGCCGCACCGGCTGACGGACCACCGGCCTGGGCTCGCCGCATGAAGCGCTCCCAAACGCTGAGCCACGGCGTGACAGCGGCCGCCCATGCCGTTCGCAGCGGCGACAGCCACGGCGGCGGCTCCTCCATCAACCTCTCCGAAAGCGACCGCTGATGTTCAAACGACCCTCCACCCACTACGGCAAGACCCCCGAACCCGAGACGCCTTACCAGCGGGCCGCCCAGGTCTGGGACGACCGGATCGGCGCCGCACGCGTTCAGGCAAAGAACTGGCGCCTCATGGCCTTCGGATCGCTGATCCTCTCGGCCGGCTTCGCCGCCGCGCTCGTTTGGCAATCAGCGCGTGGGACGGTCGTACCTTGGGTGGTGCAGGTCGATCGGCTCGGCCAGGCGCAGGCGATCGCGCCGGCGGTCGCCGATTATCGCCCGACCGACCCGCAGATCGCCTTCCATCTCGCGCGCTTCATCGAGCAGGTCCGCTCGATCCCCTCCGACGCCATCATCGTCCGACAGAACTGGCTGCGCGCCTACGACTTCACGACCGATCGCGGCGCGATGGCGCTCAACGACTATGCGCGCTCGAACGACCCTTTCACCAAGGTCGGCCGGCAGCAGATCGCCGTCGACGTTTCCAGCGTGATCCGCGCGTCGCCGGACAGCTTCCGCGTTGCCTGGACCGAGCGGCGCTACGAGAACGGCCAGCTCGCCGAGACGACCCGCTGGACCGCCATCCTCACCATCGTCGTGCAGGTGCCGCGCAACGCCGACCGGCTGCGAGCAAACCCGCTCGGCATCTACGTCAACGCCATCAACTGGTCACGGGAGCTTGGGCAATGAAGCCGTCTTTCCGTAAAGCCGGAAACCCGGCTTCTCACACTTCCGCACTCGCGGCTCTGCTGCTTTCAGCAACTGCGCTCGCCGGCTGCGCCACGACGCAGAAACCGCCCGAGATATCCTATGACGACGCGACGCCCGCCGTGCAGACGGTCGATCCACCGGGACCGGTGCAGGTAGTGGAGCTTCCACGTCCGCTACCGCTGCCGGGCCAGATGAAGCCCGTTGAAGAATCGCGCCGAACCCCAGAGCCGACCGATCCGACGGCCCGCGTCAATCAAGCCAACGCCGCCGCGCGCGTTCAGCCGGTGCGCGACGGCTTCATCAACGCCATGCAGG